>Ga0302325_10008961_pt1 | contig 21941 bp, 23 predicted proteins | sample Palsa_T0_2_FD_201948 | JGI IMG/M metagenome (GOLD analysis project Ga0302325, IMG submission 201948) | Peat permafrost microbial communities from Stordalen Mire near Abisko, Sweden - Palsa_T0_2 | ecosystem: Environmental > Terrestrial > Soil > Palsa > Peat permafrost | place: Sweden: Abisko...
GTTTACACCCATCTGAACATCGAGCGCGGCGTGCCCGAGGTCTTCAACTCCACTTACGACATCCGCACGCTGCTCGCCGCGGTCGGCTTCCTGCGCGACGGCCAGAAGCTGGCCCTGCCCGGGCCGGACGTCATCAGCAAGCGGCTGATCCACAAGCTGGACGAAACCGAGATCGGCGAGCTGCTGGCCGAGTACGGCCTGACGACCTGACCCGGAAATGTTCAAAGGCTACGGCCATCACCCGATTATCGCGGCCTGCGATAATGGCTGAAGCTGCTGGGCCTGGACGGCGACCGCGCCAAAGCTATCAGCCCATGAAAGACGTAGCGGATAAGAGCGGAGGCCGGGCGGTGCCGGACCAAAGCACGCGGATCGTGCTGGTTTCCCTGGGGGCGGGCCTTGGGGTCAGCCTGGCCAAGGTCGTTGCGGCGGTCATCACTGGTTCGGCCGCCTTGGCCGCCGAGGCCGCGCATTCACTCGCTGATAACGCCAACGACCTGTCCCTGTTCGTGGCTCAGCGTCGCAGCAGCCGCCCGCCCGACGATCAGCATCCCCTGGGGTACGGGCGGGAAGCCTACTTCTGGGCGCTGATCGCGGCCTTCTTCGTGCTGTTCACCGCTGCGGCGTTCTCCCTGCGGGACGGCATCGATGAGCTGATCCACCCCAGCGCCACCCAGTCGTTCGCCGTGGCCTATGTGGTGCTGGCCATCTCTACCGTCTTTGATCTGGTGTCCATTCGCCAGTCGGCGGGCGAGATGGCCCGCCGGGCCCACCGTTACCAGCGAGGGTTCCTGGAGGAGTCCCGGGTCACGTCGCAACCCTCCCTGCGGGCGGTGTTCGTCGAGGACACGGTGTCGGTCGGCGGAGACGTAATCGCGTTTGCTGCCGTGGGGCTCAATCAGGTCACCGGGTCGTCGGTACCGCAGGGAGTGGCCGCGGTGCTCATCGCGGTGGTGATGATCCGCGTCAGCCTGCGGCTTATCTCGCGCAGCCGCGACTTCCTGGTCGGTCAGCGGTATCGAGTCGGGCCTGAAGCGTCAGTCGGAATACGCCTACCGGGTGGACGTCGTGCCCATGGGCGGAGCACAGGACATCCAGGTTCCTCCTAAGCCTCGACCCACCGCCTGAATTCCGGCGTTCGCTTTGACGACGACGTCAGTCCCGCAGCGCGACCAGGCGTTCATAGTGCTCGGCGGCGGTGCCGTACAGCATCTGGTTGACCTTCGCCCGCCGCAGGTACAGGTGCAGGTCGTGTTCCCAGGTGAAGCCGATGCCGCCGTGGGTCTGCAGGGCCTGGCCGGCCAGGGCGGCGACGCCGTCGGTGGTGAAGGCCTTCGCGGCGCTGGCCGCCACGGTCGCCCCGGTGGCGCCGGCGTCGAGGGCCATGGCCGCGTAGTAGGTCGCGGCGCGGGCGCCCTTGAGCGTGGTCAGCATGTCGGCCGCCTTGTGCTTGACCGACTGGAAGCTGCCAAGCGGGCGGCCGAACTGCTCCCGCACCTTCACGTAGCTCACGGTCAGGGCAAGCAGCCGCTCGCCCGCGCCGAGCGAGTCGGCCGCGGTGAGCACCGCCGCCGCGTCGGCCAGCCAGCCGATCTCCGCCTCGTCCGCGCTGACCACGTCGGCGACCCGGACCCGGAGGCCGTCCAGCACGACGTCGTACCAGCGACGGGTCTCATCCAGCGTCCGCCGGAGCTCGACCGAGGTCCGCCCGCGCTCGACCAGCACCAGCCGCCTGCCCTGGTCGGTGCCCACCGTGACCAGCAGCCAGTCAGCCGCCGCGGCCGCCTGGACCGCGGTGGCGCGGCCGCTGAGCACAAGATCATCGGAGTCGTAAGAGCCCGTGACCGAACCGTGGTGGGCCCAGCTCGCCTTGAGCTCGCCCCCGGCGAGGGCGGGGACCAGCTCCGGTCGGCCCCACCGGGCGAGGGCGAGCGCGATCAGGGCGCTGTCGATGAAGGGGCCGGGAGCCGCCGCCCGGCCGATTTCCTCGGCCACCAGGCAGAGCTCGACCAGCCCCTGGTCGGCGCCGTCCTGCTCCTCGGGAACGGCCAGGCCGATCCACCCCAGCTCCGCCCCGCGCTGCCACAGCTTGTCGTCCACGTCCTGGCCGGCGCTTGCCAGCGACCGCACCAGGTGCGGCGGGCAGCTCACGGCGAGCATGCCGCGGGACACCTCGCGCAGGGCGGCCTGCTCCTCCGTCAGCTCGAAGTCCACCTGGGCTCACACCTTTCCGGCCTGACGAGCGATCTCGATGGCGAGGAGATCATCCAGGCTATCGGCCGGGGGCGCGGGCAGCTCGACCGCGCGCTCCCGAGTCGGCAGCAGGACGACAGCGGTGCCGGGGGTGGTGTGCTCGCCGCGCTGGTTCCAGCAGCCGACCTCGAGATGGACCTCGTTGCGCCCGTCGACCTGGACCTTGTCGACCACCGTGCCGCGGATCCAGGTGACGTCGCCGAGGTAGTTGAACTTGCGGTGCTGGCAGCGCAGCCGCAGCAGCCACCCGTCGTCGCCCATCCAGTCGGTCAGCGCGTGGGTGAGCCAGGTCTCCCGCATCGCACCGTAGTCGTAGCTCATCGGGATGCCGAGCTCGCGCGCCCGCTCCGGATCCCAGTGCAGCCGCTGGACGGTGTCGGGAATGTTGCGCGCGTTCGGCGGGTACAGGCCGGGTGCCTTCCGGCGGATCTTGCGCGCGATGCCGAACGCGCCTGGCGGCGTCAGCTGCATGCCCCAGCCGATGTGCCAGACCACCAGGTCGGTGATCACCAGCGGCCCCTTGACCCGCGGCTGGATTTCCTGGCCCACCTCGACGTCCTCGAAGTACCTGGTCTGCGAACCGCGGCGGGTCTCGGCGTCGTAGGCGGCGTCGATCTCGGCCAGCTGGTCGTCGGTGTAGGGGTCGAAGCTGATCGGCTCGCGCTCGGCCGACCGTTCCCGTGAGCTGTGCCGCTCCGCGTTGATCCAGGTGCCGCGCTGGATGGTGACGACCTGGCCGTGGCCGTTGGTGTACAGGAAATCGTGGGTCACGTGCGCGGTGCGGCCGCCGAACCGGCTCGGCTTGTCGGCCACGCCGACCTGGGCGCGCAGCACGTGGCAGCGGTCGCCGGCCGCCAGCGGGCGGTAGTACTCAAACTCCATCTCGGCCTGGTAGGAGCCAAGCCCGGCGAACGGGTCTCCCTTGAGGATCTCCCGCTGCTGCGGCGTGAGCGGCGGGGCCGCGTTCTCGCCCATGCAGTAGGTGAAGTTCGGCGGCGCGATGAGGCCGCCCCAGCGCGTGTTCTTGCCGTAAGCCGGGTCGCAGTACAGCGGGTTGTCGTCGCCGTACCCGTAGGCGAAGTGGCGGGTGGCGTCGGCCGTCACCTCGGTGATGTGGGCCGGGCTGATCCGCATCGGGATGCCGATGCGCTGGCGCGAACGTTCGAACGACTCGTCGCCGAGGATGCCGTACCCGGACCGGTCAGCGGTCATTGGGATTCTCCTGTCGTCTCGGGCTCGGGAACGCCGTCCGATCCGTCACGATCGAAGTCGTCGAAGTAGTGCTCGCGCACCAGCGGGCGGCTGACCTTGAGTGACGGGGTCCGTGGCAGCTGGTCGACCACCCTGATCGCGACCGGCCGCTGGTACCTGGTCAGCCTGCTGCTGAGGTACTGCATGAGCTCTTCCTCCGTGACCGGGCGCCGGAGCGTCACCGCCGCCGCTGGCACCTGGCCCAGTCTCGCATCCGGCAGCGCGACGGCCGAGGCCTCGTCCACCGCCGGGTGCGCCAGCAGCGCTTCCTCGATCACGCTGGGCGGGATCTTGAACCCGCCCCGGTTGATCGCGTCGTCCGCGCGGCCGCGGATGAACAGGAACCGGTCGTCATCCAGCGCCGCGAGGTCGGTCGTCCGCTGCCAGGCGCCGGCTGCTCCGGGCAGTTGGCTGCCGCGCGCCTCGAGCAGGCCGGTCGCTCCGCACGGGAGGACCGCCCCGGTCTCCGGATCGACGATCCGCAGTTCGATGCCGCCGTGGGCGCGCCCGACGCTGCCGCGCTTGCGCGCTCCCCACTGCTGCTTGTCCTTGAGCGTCCAGCCGGCGATCGCGCCGGCGAACTCGGTTGCCCCGTAGGTGCCGAGCACCGGGATCCCGTAACGGTCCTCGAACGCCTCGGCCAGTTCCGGCGGCAGCGGCGCGGTGCCCGATCCGACCGCGCGGACGCTCGCGAACGTATCCGCCGGGACCTGCGCCTGCAGCACCATCCGCAGCGCCGCGGGCGCGAGCCGGACGTAGCCAGGACGGTGCCGTCGGACGAGTTCCACCCAGGGGCCGACCTCGAACTTCTCCAGCAGGGCGACGCTGCGGCCGTCGATCACGTGCGAGACCGCGAAATAGAGGCCGCTGATGTGGGCCAGGGACGCCCACAAGATGTCGGTCCGGCTGTGCAGCCGCGGCGAACCGGTCTCGTCGAAGACCAGCCCGGCCGCGCGGAACGCGGCCGCCATCCGGTCGTAGGTCAGATCCACCCGCTTGGGCCGCCCGGTGGTGCCGCTGGTCATCATCAGCACGGCGACATCGCCCGGGTGCTGCAGCGACGGGCTCGGTGACCACCGGACGGGCTGGGCCGACAGGGCCCGGTCGGTGCCGGTCCGCAGGGCGATCGCGCCGACCGCCTCCGACGAGGTCAGGACCGCGTCGCGGGACCAGTCCTCGTCCTCCGCCACGATCAGGTCGGGTGCCAGGTCGGCGATGTCCTTGGCCAGGCCGATATCGCCCAGGTGCGGGCTGAGCGTCACCACCGAGCGCCCGGTCCCGATGGTCGCGACCACGGCCGCCAGCGGACCTGGCCGGTTGCGCAGCACGATCCCGACCCGCCGGGCCTTGGGCTGCGCCGCCAGCAGCGACTCGAGGTCGGTGATCGCGTCGGAGTAGAAGGACCAGGCGAACGTCAGGTCACCGAAGTACAGCGCGGCCGCGCCCGAATCCAGCGCCGTCATCTGGCGGATCCGGCGCGACAGCAACGAGTCGGACCCCCGAGAGCTGTTGTCGCTCATTCAGTCTCGTCCTCCAGGCAGCTGGCTGTGTTGTTCGCTCATGGTCCGGCTACTGGCTGTCATGAGATAATACGGTGTATTCAGGTTACTAAACAAACATAAATATCGTCTACTGAACCAGGCACCTGAGCAAGGCCGTCGCGCGGCCGGAGCGGGTGTCGGCCGGGCCGGCCGGACAGGGGTGCCGGACGGCGGTGCCGGGCAACAACCGCAGCTCCGCCGGTCTCTTGTATGACTTAGCTAACTCTTATATCGTATTTGAGCGAGCGATTCTGCGCCGTTGAGTGATATAAGTGAGATGAGTCACATGAGGGTAGCACATGGACAGGTAGGCCACATTGTCCGCGCCCCCAAGACATCCGAGCTCATCGCCGCCCAGCTCCGCCGCCAGATCGTGCGCGCCGCGGTGAAAGCGGGGGAGAAGCTTCCGTCGGAAACCGAGCTCATGGAGCAGTTCGGAGTTTCCCGGCCGACGATCCGGGAGGCATTCCGCATCCTGGAGACGGAGCAGCTGATCGTCGTCAGGCCCGGAAGTCGCGGCGGGGCTCAGGTGCTCGCCCCCGATTCGTCGGTCGCAACGCGCTATTGCGGGCTGCTTCTCCAGCTGCAGGGCGCGACGCTGGCGGACGTGTACGAGGCCAGGCAGATAGCGGAGCCGGCCTGCGCCCGCCTGCTCGCGCTCCGGCGGACCGAGCAGGACATCGCCGATCTGGCCGGCGTGGTCGCCGAGATCGAGTCCGCGATCGATGGCTGGGACCGCTCGGTACCCGATCCCGCCGCGTGGTCCCGCAGCACCCACCGGTTTCACCAGCTGATCTTGCAGCGGTCAGGGAACCAGACCCTCGCCTTGCAGAATGCCGTGCTGCGCGACATCGTCGCGGCCCACACCGAACTGCGGATATCGCGGCTTTTCAACGAGACAGATTTCCGGGCGGACCTCCGGCGGTGCGGGAAGGTGTACCGGAAACTGGTCGCGCTGGTCGAGGCGCGGAACTCCGGCGGCGCGGAGCGATTCTGGCGCGGCTACATGGAGGCGGCCGCGGCCTCCCTGCTCAAAGACGATCTCCAGGACATGCCGGTGGTGGAGTTGTTCACCTAGCTTTGGCTGGACGTCAGGTCCAGTCGGCCAGGTCGAGGACGGACTGCATCAGGTTGTACCCGTCCGCGATCGGCGCGTCCGGCTGGGAAGAGAGCATCCGCAGCTTCCGTCGGGCGATCCGCCAGCCCGCGCCGTCCGTGCCGTCCATGCCGTCCGCGCGCAGCCGGTCGCGGAACAGCACCTCCGCCCGGTTGATGCGACCGGGCTTGTCCTTCATGGTCCACCGGATCCACCCGTAGCAGGTGCCCCAGACGCCCCGGCTGTCCTCGCCGACGACGTGGTTGGTGATCTCGTGCACGGTCCACGCGCAGGTGTCATGGAACGGGATGAAGTTCCCGAGCCAGTCGTCGAGGCCGTCGAACGTGCCGTGCGGATAATCGGCCACCACGTCGGGCGTGAACACCGTACGGAACAGATCCCAGTCACGAGCGTCGATCGCGAGCGCGTACCCGTTCTGCAGCCGCATGGCGTCCACCGCGACCCTGCTCAAATCCGGCACTGCAACCTCCAGGTCTAGGGCGCGGATCAGGGCGCGGGATCAGGGCGCGGAGTCCTCGGTCAGGATGGCGGCGCCGACCGGGCCGAACGCGCTGCGCGCGGACAGCATGTAGTGCTGGGTGACGGCGCGCACGTCGCGCAGCCGGCGCTGCAGCGGACAGGATTCGAACAGTCCGGTGGTGCCGGAGATGCTGTAGGCGCCCTCGACGACGGACGCCGCCACCGACGCCGCCCGCGACAGGCGCGCGCGCCGCACCAGCGTCGCCGTGTCGTCCGGCGGGCCCGCGGCCACGCTGGCCTGGTCGTCCCGGGCGACCTGGTGCAGCAGCGTGCGCGCCATGTACAGGTCGGTGACGAGCTGCCCGGTCATGTACTGGGCGACCGGGTCCGCCGCCAGCTTGCTGCGCGAGGTGGCGGGGATCTTGTTCTGGGCGATGTCGATGATGTCGTCCAGGGCCGCCTGGGCGATCCCGATCGCGACGGCGGCGAACTCGGAGCCGAAGCGGGCCCCCAGCTGCCGCTGGTCGAGCGGGTGGCGGGCGATCTTCGGCAGCTCGGCGAAGGTCCCGGTCCACTCGTCGGGGACGAACAGGTCGCTGGCCACGATGTCGTTGCTGGCGGTGCCCTTGAGCCCGCTCACGTGCCAGACGTCGTCGATCTGCACCTCCCGGGCCGGGACCACGCCGAGCCGGCTGCCCTGCCCGTCCTCGAGCACGCCGTGGATGGCGATGTAGTCGGCGTTGTTGGAACCGCTCGCGAACGACCAGCGGCCGCTGAACCGGTAGCCGCCGGGGACCCGCACCGCCTTCCCGGTCGGGTTGATCACACCGGAGTGGATGACATCGGGGCCGGCCGCGAAGATCTTGTCGTAGGTGTCCGGGGGCAGGTACGCGTAAAAGCTCGGCCCCTCGGACCCGACCGCCGCGACCCAGGCGACCGAGGCGTCGGCCCGCGCCAGCTCCTCGATCACGGTCAGGCCGTCATCGGGCCACATCTCGTCACCGCCGTGCGAGCGCGGCACGTACCGGCGGAAGACGCCGGCGATGCGCAGCTTCTCCGCGAGGTCGCGCGGCACCGCCCGCGCCTGCTCGATCTCCTCGGCCCGCGCGATGATCTCCGGCTGCAGCACCCGCACATTGTCAAGCACGGTCGTCGGCTGCGCCTGCGATGCTGCGATGTCACTCATTGGCCGAAAGTACCGTGGCCGCGCGGCCCTGTCACCGTCGTCGTTCTGCTAGGCGGGACGGTCGTCAGTGGTCGATGTCGAGACCGAGCGCCGCCAGCTCGCGCTCGGCGAAGAAGACCCGGCCGGTGTACTCGAGCGGGTTCTCGCACGCCGCGAAGTAGGCCAGGATCCGGGCCGGCACGTCCATCGACACCATCTTCGCGTCCTGCCGCTCCCCGAGTTCGGTGTTGGCCTCGGAGGACTCGGTCGCCACCCACCCAGGCATGACGCTCATGATGAACACGTTCTTGGGCACCAGCTGCGGCGCGACGATGTTGGAGAACCGGTCGAGCGCGCGTTTGCTGGCGAAGTAGGCGGGCGACCACAGGGCCGGGATGTTCATGCTCGCGCCCGGGGCCGGAATCCTGCCCGCGCTGTCGCCGTGGTAGTAGCGGACGCTGGACGCGGGGTGCGGCTCCTCCACCAGCCGGTGCGCCTCGGCGCTGCCGGTGGTGACGTTGATGATCCGGCCGCCGCCGCGCGCTTCCATGCTCGGCACCACCAGCTGGGCCAGCGTGAACGGCGCGTGCAGGTTGACCGCGAAGTGGTGCAGCCAGTCCGCGCGCGGCATCTCAAGCAGCGGCGCCGACCAGTGGTAGCCGACGGTCACGGCGGCGTTGTTGACCAGGATGTCGACGCCGCCGAAGCGGTCGACGGCGGCGTCGACGATCTGCTTCAGGTCGTCCTCGTCCGACAGGTCAGCCGCGACCGCGATCGCGTCGCGGCCGAGGGACTCGATCTCGGCCACGGTCTGGCCGATCGTGCCGGGCAGCTCGTTCTGGGACGCGTCGACCGTGCGCGCCGTCACCACCAGCCGCGCTCCGCGCCGCGCTCGCGAGCTCGTTTTTGCCACCGTCAGTGCATTGCGGTCTCGAGTCGGCTGTTCCTATTATGTACTGACCAGTCAGTGGAGACCGGAGGTGACCCAGGAGTGATTGTGCTTCAGCACCCGGGAACAGAGGAGGACGGCCAGGCGAGCACGGTGGTGGGCCGGCTCGAGGCGATCCTGGCCTCGTTCGAGGGCAGCGATCACGCCCTGGCCCTGAGCGAGATCAGCCACCGGGTCGGCCTGCCCAAGTCGACCGTGCACCGGCTCGCGAACCAGCTGTGCGCCGTGGGCTGGCTCGAGCGGAACAGCGGCGGCTACCGCATCGGACTCAAGCTGCTCGAGCTCGGCAGCGTCGCCCTGCAGCGGACCGGCCTGCGCGAGACCGCGTTCAAGCACCTGCACTCGCTCGCCCTGCGCACCGGGCTGGTCGCCCACCTGGGCATACTCGATCACGGCGAGGTGGTGTACCTCGACCGGGTGAGCACGACGAGGGTGTCGCTGCCGACCCGGGTGGGCGGCCGGGAGCCGGCCTACTGCACCGCGCTCGGCAAGGTCCTGCTGGCGTTCGAGGACCCGGCCCGCCAGGCGTCCGCGCTCGCGGACCTGCCCCGCCGCACCGAGTTCACGATCACCGAGCCGCGGGCGCTGCAATCCGCGCTTGAGAACGCGCGCCAGACCGGCGTCGCCTTCGACCGGGAAGAGGCCTACCTCGGCGTGGGCTGCGTCGCGTCCCCCATCCACGGCGGCGGCCGGGTGATCGGCGCCGTCTCGGTGACCGGTCCCATCGCCCGGGTGCGCGCGCACTCCCTGGTCCACGACGTCAGGAACACCGCGCTCGCGATCTGGTCACGGGACGTGCTGCCGCTCCCCAGGCCGCTGCTGAACGCGCGCTAAGCCCCGGAAATTCACAACCATCAGCCCGAACGCACGCGTGGCGGCGCCTGATCAGGCCGACGCCTTCCCTTTCCCGGCTAGGCCGACCGCGATCTCGATGAGCTGGTCTTCCTGGCCGCCGACGAGGTTGCGGCGGCCGGCCTCGATGAGGATCTCGGCCCCGGAGACGCCGTACTTCCGCGCCTGGATCTCCGCGTGCTTGAGGAAGCTGGAGTAGACGCCGGCGTAGCCCATCGTGAGCGAGAGGCGGTCGAGCAGGGGCGGGTTGGTCAGCACCGGGCTGACGACGTCCTCGGCCGCGTCGACGATCTTGAGCGTGTCGATCCCGGTCTTGATCCCGAGCCGCTCGGTGACGGCGGCGAACGCCTCGACCGGGGTGTTGCCCGCGCCGGCCCCGAAGCGGCGGGTGGAGCCGTCGATCTGCTTGGCCCCGGCCCGGGCGGCCAGCACCGAGTTGGCCACGCCGAGGCCGAGGTTCTCGTGCCCGTGGAAGCCGACCTGGGCGTCGTCGCCGAGCTCGGCCACCAGCGCGGCGATCCGGTCGCTGACCCCGTCCATGATCAGCGAGCCGGCCGAGTCGACCACGTAGACGCACTGCGCGCCCGCGTCGGCCATGATCCGCGCCTGCTTGGCGAGCACCTCAGGCGGCTGGCTGTGCGCCATCATCAGGAAGCCGACCGTCTCAAGCCCGATGCTGCGGGCGACCTTGAAATGCTGGATGGAGATGTCCGCCTCGGTGCAGTGGGTGGCGATCCGGCAGATCGAGGCGCCGTTGCCGGCCGCCTGGCGGATGTCGTCGGTGGTGCCAAGGCCGGGCAGCATCAGGAAGGCGATCTTGGCCTGCCTCGCGGTCGCCACCGCGGTGGCGATGAGGTCCTGGTCAGGGACGGCGCTGAAGCCGTAGTTGAACGAGGAGCCGCCGAGGCCGTCGCCGTGGGTGACCTCGATGACCGGCACGCCGGCCTCGTCGAGGGCGGCCACGATCGTCCGCACGTTCTCGACCGTGAACTGATGGCGGATCGCGTGCGACCCGTCGCGCAGCGAGGAGTCGGTGACGCGGACGTCGAGTTCGGCGCTGTAGGGCATGAAAAGAGTCTCCTGTCGGCGATCGTCAGGCGCGCTCGGCGAGGATCCGCTGGGCGAACCCTTCCCCGACCCGGGTGGCGGCGGCGGTCATGATGTCGAGGTTGCCCGAGTACGGCGGCAGGAAGTCCCCGGCCCCCTCCACCTCGACGAACACCGCCACGCGGGCCCACTGGCGGTTTCGGGGGGGCACGGGGGGGTTGTCCCCCCCGGAGCCAGCAGAGCCGCCGCTCATCGGGGTGGGGTCGTCGAACTGCGGCTCGGTCCGCAGCCGGTAGCCGGGCACGTAGGCGGCCACGTCGGCCGCGATCTCCTTGATGGAGGCGGCGATGGCGTCGCGGTCCGCGTCGGCCGGTATCGCGCAGAAGATCGTGTCCTGCATGAGCATCGGCGGCTCGGCCGGGTTGAGGATGATGATCGCCTTGCCCCGCTGGGCGCCGCCGATCGTCTCCACCCCGCGCGCGGTGGTCTTGGTGAACTCGTCGATGTTGGCCCGGGTGCCGGGGCCGGCCGACGGCGAGGCGACGCTGGCGACGATCTCCGCGTACTCCACCGGCACGACCCGGGAGACGGCGTAGACGATCGGGATGGTGGCCTGGCCGCCGCAGGTGATCAGGCTGACGTTGGGCGCGCCGGTGTGCTGGCCGAGGTTGACCGCGGGCACCACGGCCGGGCCGATCGCGGCCGGGGTGAGGTCGACCGCCTGGATGCCGAGTTCGGAGTAGCGCGGGGCGTTCTCCCGGTGCACGTAGGCGGAGGTCGCCTCGAACACCAGGTCAGGCCGCGCGTTGGCCAGCAGCCAGTCCACCCCGTCGGCTGAGGCGGTCAGGCCGTGGTCGGCCGCCCGCTTCAGCCCGGGGCTGTCGGGGTCGACGCCGATCATCCAGCGCGGCTCGATGAGGCCGGAGCGGAGCAGCTTGTACATGAGGTCGGTGCCGATGTTGCCCGATCCGACGATCGCGGCGGTGGCCTTGGTCACGGTGTCATCCCAGGTTGAAGGCGAGGTTACAGGAGTCACGCGAAGGAGGCGGTCACGGTGCCGAGCCCGGCGAACTCGGCCCGGAAGGCGTCGCCCGGGCGCGCGTCGATCGCCCGGGTGCAGGAGCCGGGGATGATGAGGTGCCCGGCCTCGAGCTTCACCCCGAAGTCGGCCACCGTGCGCGCCAGCCAGGCGACGCAGGCGGTCGGGTTGCCGAGCACGGCGCTGGTGTTGCCGCGGGCGACCTCCCTATCCCCGCCCGACCCCTCCCTCGCGTAGAGCACCGCGTCGATGTCGGCCAGGTCGACGCCGCTGGCCGCCAGCTCGGCCGGGGTCCGGCGGGCGTCGCCGAGGATGACGCCGGCCGAGGACGCGTTGTCCGCGATCGTGTCGGCCAGCTTGATGCGCCAGTCGGTGATCCGGCTGTCGATCAGCTCCAGGCTCGGCACGATGTACTCGGTCGCGGCCAGCACGTCGGCCTCGGTGCAGCCCGCCCCGGGCAGGGGGGAGCCGAGCAGGTAGCCGATCTCGACCTCGATCCGGGGGTAGCAGTAGGCGGCGGCCGCGATCGGCGCGTCCTGGCTGAGCACCATCGAGTCGAGCAGGTGCCCGTAGTCGGGCTCGTCGACGCCCATCATCTGCTGCATGACCGGCGACGACAGCCCGACCTTGTGTCCCCGCACCCGGGCCCCGGCCGCGATCTTGCGCCTGATGTTGATGAGCGCGATCTCGTAGGCGTCCACGACGTCGATGGCGGGGAACGTCTCGGTCAGCGGGCCGATCGGCGCCCGGTCCCGCTCGGCTGCCCACAGCAGCTCGGCCGCCGTCGTGCGCTGGGTGCTATCGAGCATTCGGTGTCCGTCTCGTTCGTCGCGATGCTGGCCCAGTCAAATTTACTCTCGGGTAACAGGCACGGGAATAGGCATTTTCCGCTCAGCGGGACGTCCCGATCATTGGAACGCTCCCCTTGTCGGCGCCACTCTCGTCGATAAGCTGGCAGAACTCATCGACTTGCTTTGGAGGCGGCCAGTGCCAGAAAACACCGCGTCAGGAAATTCCGCGCCGCCAATTGCGAATTACCAGTGGGACGAGATCTTCGACGTGGTCGTGGTCGGGAGTGGCGGGGGAGTGCTGACCGCGGCACTGGTCGCCGCCCGGGGCGGCGCGAGCGCCGTGGTGGTGGAGAAGTCCGAATTCATCGGGGGCACGACCGCCGTCTCCGGCGGCGACATGTGGATCCCGAATAACCGGTTCGTCAAGGATCGCGACAGCCGCGAGGACGCGATCGCGTACGTCACCCGGCTGTCCGACGGTCGGGCGGCCGACCCAAACCTGATCGAGGTCTACGTCGACAGCGCCCCCGAGGCGTTCGAGTACCTGCTGGAGACCACCGGGTACGACTCCGAGCCGCACATCTCCCTCAACGACTACTACTCGGTGATCGGCGACCGGATCCCGGGCGTCCGGCACTTCCCGCGCACCTGCGCGGTCAAGCCCTACCCGGCCGGGGCCGAGCTCGGCCTCGAGCTCGCGCGGAAGATCAACTCGGGCCCGTGGATCCCGCCCCAGGAGGTCAGCTTCCCCGAGCAGCGCCGCGGCCAGGTCGGCCCCGAGGAACTGGCCAAGCGGCAGCGCGAAGGGTGGCGGGCCAAGGGCGGCGGCCTGATCGCCCCGCTGCTCAAGGAACTGGTCGACCTCAAGGTCGAGGTGCGGACCGAGACTCCGGCGGTGGAGCTGGTGGCCGACGGGGCGGGCGCGGTCGTGGGCGCGGTCGTGACCGGACCGGACGGCGCCCGCCGGATCGGCGCCCGCCGCGGCGTCGTGCTGGCCTGCGGCGGCTTCGAGCGGAACGCCGAGATGGTCAAGACGTTCCTCGGGTACGACGTCAAGCCGGTGACGTCGGCTCCGGTCACCGGCGACGGGCACCAGATGGCCATGGCCGTCGGCGCCAAGCTGGGCGCGATGACCGGCTTCTTCGGCTACGGCGTGGTCTATGACCTGTGGGAGAAGGGCCGCGACGGGAACCCGGTGCCGCAGATGCTGATGGGACTCGGCCCGGGGTCGATCATCGTGAATCAGCACGGCAACCGGTTCATGCACGGCGGCTACACCTACAACGACTTCCCCGCCCCGTTCAACTTCTTCGACCAGCGCAACCCGGGCTATACCAACAAGGGCCCGGCCTGGGACATCTTCGGCACGAAGGTCCTCGACGAGGGGATCCTGGGAGCCAAGCCGGGCATCGCGTTGAGCCTGACCGGCCCGGACGGCCAGCAGGCGCCCGACTGGGTTCAGCTGGCGGGGTCGATCCGCGAGCTGGCGGCGAAGATCAACATCGACCCGGACGCGCTCGAGGCGACCGTTGAGCGGTACAACCAGTACGCGGAGAAGGGGGAGGACCCGGACTGGGGCGACCCCGAGCAGACCTACTCGCTGACCGGGCCGAACGTCACCGACCGGGCCCCGATCACCGGACCCACCTACGGCGCGATCCAGCAGTGGCCGGGCACCCTCGGCACCAACGGCGGCCTGCGCATCGACCAGGACGCACGCGTCCTCGGCTACCACGCGCCGATCATCGACGGGCTCTACGCGGCCGGCAACACCTCCGCCTCGGTGCTCGGCGCGGTCTACGCGGGCGGCGGCAGCTGCATCGGCCCGAGCGTCACCATGGGCTACCGGGCCGGGCGGCACCTCGCGGGCAAGCAATCCAGGAACATCGGAACGGTGGCGGGACAGTGAGCGACACAGTGAGCGAGCTGCTCTCATTCGACGAGACGAGCCGGTTCCTCGACACCCCGAAGGGGAAGCTGCACTACCACGTGGCGGGCGACGGGCCGCCGCTGCTGCTGCTGCACGGGTCGGGGCCGGGCGTCAGCGGCTGGGCCAACTTCCGCGGCAACCTGCCGGTCTTCGCCCGCGAGTACACGACCTACGTGCTCGACTTCCCCGGCTTCGGCAAGAGCTACTCACCCGACGCCAACCCGCTGACGGTGGGGCCGGCCGCGGTGCTCGACTTCCTCGACGGGATGGGGCTCGGCCCGCTGCCGGTCATCGGCAACTCGATGGGCGGCAACGTCGCGGCGCGGATCGCGGCCGAGCACCCGGACCGGATCAGCCGGCTGCTGTGCATCGGCGGGGTCGGGCTGTCGCTGCTGTCCCCGTCGCCCCCGGAGGGCATCAAGCTGCTGGTGGAGTTCGTCGAGAACCCCACCCGCGACCGCCTGGTGCAGTGGATGGAGTCGATGGTGTACGACACCGCCATCCTCACCGACGAGTTCGTGCAGCTGCGGTGGGAGGCGGCGACCGACCCGGCCGCCTCGGCCGACATCAAGAAGCTCTACAACCGGCGGATGCTCGAGGGGATGCGGGTCGGGCGCGCGTTCGGCGCCGCCGACAGCGTCGCGATGCTGGTCAAGATCAAGGCGCCGACGCTGGTCATGTTCGGCCGCGACGACCGGGTGACCCCGCTGGACGGCTCGCTGGCGGCGATGCGGCTCATCCCCAAATGCGAGCTGCACGTCTTCTACGACTGCGGCCACTGGGCGATGATCGAGCGGAAGGACGAGTTCGAGAGCACCGTGCTCGCCTTCCTCCGGCGCGGGTAATTCCGGGGGCAGACAAGTAAAACCACGGTTCGTTCGATAAAAAGCTTTTGGATTGAACGAACCGTGGTTTCACCCCTCAGCTCAGCGGCGCACCCAGCCGTGGTCGTACCAGACGGTCTTCAGCTCGGTCACCGGCACGCCCCAGGTCTCGATGTAGGTGACGCCCTCGGGGCCGGCCGTCATCGTGTACGGCGTGCCCGCCCGGCTGGTGAAGAAGTTGCCCGGCTTCACGATCACGAACTTGCCCTCGGCCGGGTCGCCGAACTCGATCTTGTACTCGCCCGCCAAGACGATGATCGTCTCGTCGATGTTGTGCAGGTGGCGGGGCACCAGGAAGTTCGGCACGACCTTGAGCGGGTTGCGGAAGAACGTCGTGAAGTGGATCGGCTTGGCGGTGACGAACATGTTCTGGGCGAACGTCGCGTCGAAGTCCACCGGCGCGTCCTTCAGCAGGCCGCCGTCCTCCCAGTAGTAGGACGGGCTCTCTTGCTGGCCCTGCAACGACATGGGAACCCAGTCGCTGTCGGTTAGCAGACTGTCTACGGAAAATGGCATACGGTCAATATAGGAGGCGCACTGTCTTTTGTCAGCACCGGCGTTCTGTTATTCGGAACGCAGACGCCGCAGGTCAGCCGCGTCCCGTCTAGCGGAACGCACGTATTGACCGGGGCCTGCCGACGGGCAAGTATAAGGGCGTGCCTATTTCATTTTTCGATCTCCTCAGCAACGACGGCTGGGAGCCACTCGAGTTCTTTCAGGGCGACCCGACGTTCTATTGGAATGACGGCGGATTCATCGCCAACGCGCCGGTGGACATCGCCGCCACCCTCGACGGCGCGATCGAGCGCTCGACCAACGTCGAGCCCGCGTTCCGGTGGCAGGGGCGGCGCATCCGCCCGGATTTCACCGTGCCCAAGCGGCACGTCAACCACCCGCAGCTGATGGTCGTGGTCGGCGGCCAGCTCACGGTCGAGTACGGCGACAAGGGCGAGGAGACGCGGACGCTCGGCCCGGGCGAGTTCTGGACCGGCGACGCCACCGTGCCGTTCGTGATCACGTCGGGGCCCGCGGGCGTGACCTACCTGGAATGCTGGGACCTGCAGCCGCTCGCGCTGATCGAGACGACCTGGCACGACGACGGCCACTGGAAGCGGCGCGAATCCGGGTCGAAGAAATTCCCCCAGCCCTAGTTAACACAGCCCTAGTTAACACAGCCCTAGTCAACACAGCCCTAACCGCCTCAGCCCTAATAGGAGGATCGACCAGTGCCTGTACTTTCGCTCGGTTACCTGAGGCTGGAGGCGACCGACCTCGAGGCGTGGAAGACCTTCGCCGGCGACTTCCTCGGGCTCATGCCCGTCGCGGCCGAGGGCGAGGAGTCGCTCCGCTACCGGATGGACCACTACCCGCCGCGCCTGGTCGTCTCGCCCGGGGCCGAGAGCAGGGCGACCGCGATCGGCTTCGAGGTGCTGAACGAGCGGGACCTGCGGCGCACCGTCGCCGCGGTCGAGGACGCGGGCATCAAGGTGGTCGAGGGCACCGACGCCGAGGCGGACGAGCGGCGGGTCACCGGGTTCGCGCGCTTCGACGACCCCGGCGGCAACCCGATCGAGCTGTTCTACGGCCCGATCCTGGACCACGTCCCGGTCCGGCTGCCCACGGTGAGCTCGTTCGTGACCGGTGACCAGGGCATGGGCCACGTCATCGTCACGGCCGAGAACGGGAAGGCGCTGAAGGACTTCTACGTCGACGTGCTCGGCTTCTACGAGCGCAACACGATGGGCGGCCGTGGGCGCCCGGTCTGGTTCATGAGCTCCAACGAGCGGCACCACACGCTCGGCGTCACGTCGATGCCGGGCCGCGGCCGGCTGATCCACCTGATGGTCGAGGCGGCGACGTTCGACGACGTCGGGCTGGCGCTCGACCGGCGGGAGAAGTACGACATCCCGTTCATGAACACCCTCGGCAAGCACACCAACGACGAGATGACGTCCTTCTACGTCTACTCGCCGGAGTTGTACGCGATCGAGTTCGGCTACGGCGGCCTGCGGGTCAACGGCGAGCAGCCGGTGTACGAGATCACGTCCGGCGCGCACTGGGGGCATAAGTTCTTCCCGCCGCCGGGCCGGGACGGGTTCCCCGGCGCGCCCACCCCGCCCGCGGCATAGCACGCGATGACCGACCTCAGCGCGCTCGGCCTGGCCGCCCTCGACTGGGGCGAGGTGTTCCATATGGGGATCCGGGTGGCGGACCTGGCGGCGGCGCAGCGCGAGCTGACCGAGTCGATCGGGGTGAGCTGGACCAAGCCCGCGACGATCCCGATGAAGGCCTGGGCCCCCGGCGCCGGCTACCAGAGCTACGACCTGACGATCTCCTTCACCGTCGAGGGACCGGTGCACATCGAGCTGCTGTACGGGTCGGCCGGCAGCTACTACGACGTCAGCGACGGCGGCGCCGGACTGCACCACATCGGGGTCTGGGTCGACGACGTCACTAAGGTCAACCAGGACCTCGTTAGCAAGGGCTTCGTGGTCGAACTGGCCGGGGACAGCCCGGAGAAGGGCTACGGCTCCTTCACCTACGTCCGCTCGCCCGGCGGCGTCTTGTTCGAGCCGGAGTCCGGGCTGCACGGGTCCAAGGAGCGTTTCGAGCGTTGGTATGCCGGTGGAAGCCTCTTCTAGCGCCTTCCGCGAAGCGATGGCGTCGTTCCCGAGCGGGGCGACGATCGTCACCACCAGCGACTCCGACGGCCGCTGGTGGGGCTTCACCGCGAGCTCGTTCTGCTCGGTGTCGATGGACCCGCCGCTGGTGCTCACCTGCCTGGCCACCAGCGCCCAGTGCTTCCCCGCGTTCAGCCAGGCGGCGCGGTGGAACATCCACGTGCTGCAGCACCGCCACGCCGACCTGGCGATGCGCTTCGCCAGCCGCGGCGCGGCCAAGTTCGACGGGGCCGGCTTCCAGCCCGACGCGGACGGCCTGCCGCTCCTGTCCGGCGTCAGCATCTCGCTCCGCTGCGCCGCCTACTCGAAGGTCGACGGCGGCGACCACCTAGTGCTGATCGGGCGGGTCGAGGAGGTGGACATGGGCGAGGAGATGCCGTTCGTCTACTTCCGCCGCAAGTTCCACTCGCTGGCGGTCCAGCAGGACACGGCCGCAATCTTGCCCCCCGTCGTGATCGAGCTGGACCTGGGCTGGATGTGAGCTGATGGGGGAGGATGCCGGGCGGCCGGTGATCTCCTGCGTAGTCGCGCCGTCGCTTGACACCCCGGCCCACATCGAGCTGGCCGAGCGCCTGGGCTACCGGCGCGCGTGGTGCTACGACTCGCCCGCCCTGTGCGCGGACCCGTGGATGATGCTGGCGCTGGCGGCCGGGCGGACCCGCGTGATCGGCCTCGGGCCGGCCACGCTGGTGCCCAGCCTGCGTCATTCCGTGGTCACCGCCGCCGCCCTGGCCACCCTGGCCGGGCTCGCGCCGGGCCGGGTCGCCGCCGCCTTCGGCACCGGCCTGACCGGGCGCCTCCTGCTGGGGGAGCGGCCGCTGCGCTGGGCCGAGGTCGAGGAGTACGTCGCGGTGGTCCGCGCGCTGCTGCGGGGCGAGGACGCGGCCGGCCCGCGGGCGATCGCGGCCGCGGGTCCCGCCCTGGCCGCCGCCTACCACGCCTTCTACGAGTCGAAGGGGGCGGACGGCATGGACACGCTGCCGGGCGGCCGCGAGTGGCGGGCGGCGGTCGAGGCGGTCGAGCCGTCCCGGCGGCATCAGGCGATCCACGACGGCCACCTGATCGCGCTGGGCGAGCACGACCAGGCGCTGCTGGCCCGGGCCGCGCCGCTGCTGACCACGTGGACCCTGACCGGAACCGGGGCGGACATCGGCGCTCGGCTGCGCGCGCTGTCGTCGGCCGGGATCACCGAGATCGCCTACCAGCCGATGGGCCCGGATATCCCGCGCGAGCTGACGGCGTTCGCCCGGGCGGCGGGGATCACAGCCGTGGACGCCGGCCCAAACGGCACCGTCGGCACTGTCGCTGCCCGTGCGGAAGGCGCATGACGACCCTGGTCCGGCTGGCCAAGCGATCACCCGGCCTGCCCATCGACGACTTCGGCGCCAGGCCGACCGAGCCACCGACTGGTCGAGCGCCGAGCCGCACGGTTTGCGCGCCGCGACCCAGGCGCTGACGCTGGCCGGCGCCTACCGCCGGGGCGAGCCCGCCCTCGACGCGATCGACGAGCTCAGGTTCGACGACGAGGCGGCCGCCGCCCGGTGCCTGGCCGACCCCGCCTTCCGCCGCGCCTGGGCCAGCGACCTGCTCGACCCCGCATCGCTCGTCTGCCTGGTGGTCGAGGAGCACGTGGCCAAGCCCGGCCCGGTGCCGGACTCGTTCGTGAAGAACTACGAGCTGGTGACGAAGCGGCCGGACCTGGACCGGGCCGAGTTCGACCGCTACTGGGCGCAGGTGCACGGGCCGCTCGCGGCCGCCATCCCGACGATCAGGCGCTACGTGCAGGCGCACCTGTCGCCGCGCACCCGCGACACCGGTCAAGCGCCGTACGATGGCCTCGCCATCACCTGGTTCGACGACGTCGCCGCGATGCGGGCCGGCGCCGCGACCGAGGCCTACGCCAGGACCAGGGCCGACGAGCGGAACTTCCTCGCGGGCGAGCTCCCGTTCGTGATCACCACGCAGCGGTCCGTCTTCCCGCGTTCCTGACGCCGCAGGCTGGCGTGACGGCGCGCGCATCTGTTAGGTTTGTTCCGACCGGACGGTACAAAGATGTCAGGAGGTCAGCGGTGGCGAAGCGATGGGAACGGCGGCCGGAAGGCTCGACGTGGGGCGACTGGGGCGAGGACGACGAACTCGGCCGGATCAACCTCATCACCTCGGAGAAGGTGCTCGAGGGCGTCCGCGAGGTGCAGGCGGGCAAGAGCTTCTGCCTGAGCCTGCCGCTCGACTTCCCCGGCGGCTCCTCGCTCAACCAGCGCCGCTACCCGCCGATCATCCGGCCGACCGAGGACCTGGCGTACAAGCCCGACACCTTCTACAACGTCGTGGCCAAGGACTCGATCGCGCCCGAGTACATCGACGTCTGGTCCGACGACATGGTGACGCTCTGGACGCAGTACTCGACCCAGTGGGACGCGCTGGTGCACCAGGGCGCGCTGTTCGACGCGGACGGGGACGGCGCCGACGAGCCGCTGTACTACAACGGATTCAAGCCGCACGTGGACATCATCGGGCCTAAGGAGGACGCCAAGGGCGACGGCAGCGGCAGCGTCGCCTTCGCCCGTCACCTCGGGCTCGAGCACATGGCGGCGCACGGCGTCCAGGGCCGCGCGGTGCTGATCGACGTGGCGTACCACCTGAACAACACCGAAGAGTGGACCGCGGTCCCGATGAGGACGCTGCGCGAGATCATGGCGGCCGACCAGGTCGAGGTCAGGCCGGGCGACATGGTCATCATCCACACCGGGTTCACCCAGAAGATCCTCGACTGGGACAAGAACCCCGACGCGTCGCGCATCCAGGCCATGTACCCGTACCTCGACGGAGAGGACCCCGAGGTGCTCCAGTGGATCACCGATTCCCAGCTGTCGGCGCTGATCGCGGACAACTACGCGGTCGAAGGGTGGCCCGCGCCGAACCCCGAGCCGCACACGCTGATCCCGGTGCACAACCTGTGCCTGTTCAAGCTCGGCATCCCGCTGGGCGAGATGTGGTACACCCAGGAGCTGGCGACCTGGCTGCGGGCGAACGGCCGCAGCAGCTTCCTGCTGACCGCCCCGCCGCTGCGGCTGCCGGGCACCGCGGGCGGCCCGCTCAACCCGATCGCGACGGTCTGACCAGTCCCTGGCTAGTCGCGGTGGAGTAATCTACTACCCGATAGTCAGTGACCCATGGAAAGGCCGGCGTGGCTCCGAACGGCGAGCGGGACCCGATCCTCGAGGCGTACCATCTCTGGATCGAGAACGGCTGGGAGGAATGCGCCGCCGGCGTCACCGCCGTGACCTCGCTCATGCGCGCCCATCAGGTGTTGACCAGGCGCGCCGACCAGATCCTGGCGCCGATCGACCTCACCTTCGCCCGCTACGAACTGCTGGTCCGGCTGTATTTCCGTGACGGGTCGCTGCCGCTCAACCAGCTCGGCAAGCAGCTGCAGATCCACCAGACCAGCATCACCAGCCTGGTCGACCGGCTGGAGACGCAGGGGCTGATCAAGCGCACGCCGCACCCGACCGACCGGCGCAGCACGATCGCCCAGATGACGCCGGCCGGCCGGGTGCTGACCGGCAAGGCGATCCAGCTGCTGAACTCCGAGCTTTTCCGCGATCTCGGCCTCAGCGGCGACGAGGCGCGCCTGCTCATCGGCCTGCTCATGAAGATGCGCCGGTCCTGGAACGACATCGAGAACCCCGAGGGCTGGGAGCCGTTCGACATCGGCCCCGGCGCCCGGTTGACCGACTAGCCGCGGTAGTTCCCGGCTGACTGAGTCGCCGGAGTTTCGCCGCTACCGGCGGCCCGGCCGCCCGGCGGCTTCCCCGGTCGGCCGTCGCCGTGCCGTCATTTGCTGTATACCGACTGGTCAATTGGATATGCCTGGTCCAACTCGCCCAGGAAACTACCGCTCCCCTCTTGACCGGCAGCGTTCCCGGAGCAATGCTTCTTTTACCAACTGGTCGGTACATTTACTACGACCCAGCTGGAC
>Ga0302325_10008962_pt1 | contig 21941 bp, 19 predicted proteins | sample Palsa_T0_2_FD_201948 | JGI IMG/M metagenome (GOLD analysis project Ga0302325, IMG submission 201948) | Peat permafrost microbial communities from Stordalen Mire near Abisko, Sweden - Palsa_T0_2 | ecosystem: Environmental > Terrestrial > Soil > Palsa > Peat permafrost | place: Sweden: Abisko...
CTCGATCCCGCCAACGCGGCGGTCATAGCCGGCAACGGCTTCCCGACCAATCCGACCAACGGGTTTGGTTTCAACGCTCCGAACCTCGCGCAATGCGGCAACACCTACGCCCCCAATTGCACGGCGCGCATGTATACCGGTCTGTTTTATCTGAACTACAGTCCCAACCCCTTGGACAATATTTCCTGGCGCGGCGAATTCTACGACGACATGAACGGCCAGCGCACCACCGTGAAGACCCGTTATGTCTCGACGGGTTTCGGTTGGCAGCACTGGTTGTCACCGCAGGTCGAAATTCGCCCGGAGGTCGTGTGGTATCATTCCCTCGACGCCAACGCGTTCAACGGCAACTTCAATGCGGCTCCCAATGGTGGCCTGACCATCCTTCCGACCCGGAATTATGAGTACGTCGCGTCGGCGGACCTGATCTGGCACTTCTGATCGGATCGAAGAGGAGAGGACCTGCAGGCGGAATCGCTGCAGGCCCTCGACTGCCCCGCGGGCCTTCCCACAGACACGGTTTGCCGGTTTTGCCTGTCAGAAAATGATGCGGCATGCGCGTGCCTTTGCCTCGGGTTGAAAAAAATGAAGTCAGCGGCCAAGGGGCCAAGGGGGGCATCGTCAAAGGGGAGCAATCCGAAAGCCCACCGGCAGCGCCGTGCAAGGCGAGCCGAAACTTCAGTCGTCGGCGTCCGCGCCATGGTGTTAGGACAGCGGTAATGCGCAAATTCGGTTCGATCGGTTTGGCGTTGTTCGCGCTGAGCGGATTTGCCGCGATGGGGTCTGCGCGCGCCGCGGACGCCGAACCGGTCAAGTACCTGAATTGTCGGACGCCCGACGCACCTTACAAGAACTACGATTGCCTCGACAAATATCTCGGCGACGGCTTCTTCGAGCGGCTCACCAATTATTACCGACTCGAATGGGGTCATGACGCGCCGCCTGCCGATCCGAAGGCCCCGCCGTCGCGCCGGGCCGGCTGGGGCCCTGCGGCGCAGACCTCTCCGCCGATGCCCTTCACGGAGTGGCCCTATGGCGGCTCCACGAATTTGGGCACGACCCGGCCGGCTTCGGTCGACAGTCCCTTGATGGTGGCGCTCGGCAACACCGAGCTCGGCAAGGAGATGAGCGACGCCCACATGCAGGTCTATGGCTGGGTGAACGGCGGCGGCAACGTCAGCACCAACAGCGTGACGCCGGGCGGCAACTTTCCGGCGTCATACGACTATACGCCCAACACGTTTCAGCTCGACCAGGCCGTGGTCTATTTCGAGCGCCTGCCCGACACGGTGCAGACCGATCACATGGACTGGGGCTTCCGCTTTTCCGGGATCTACGGCGAGAATTACCGCTACACGACCGCATTCGGGATCGCGAGCTACCAGCTGCTCGGGCACAACCTCAACAACGGTTTCGACATCCCGATGGAGTATGGCGAAGTCTTCTTCCCGCAGGTCGCCGAAGGCCTCCTGGTCCGCGTTGGGCGCTACATCTCGGTTCCCGACATCGAGGCCCAGCTGGCGCCGAACAATTACATGTACACGCACTCGTTGACTTACACGTTCGACAACTACACCAATTCGGGCATTCAAACGACGACCGCCCTCGACAAGAACTGGTTCTTCCAACTCGGCGTGAGCGTCGGCACCGAGGCGGCGCCGTGGCACTGGGGCCAGACCGTCTCCAACCCGTTTCCGAACCCCGTATATCCCGGCGTCACCATGCTCAGGGACCCCGGCGCCAAGCCGTCCGTCACCACCGGCGTCCGCTGGCAGAACGACGACGCCACGGACAACATCTACGTGGTGGCCAATGCCATCAATGACGGCACCTGGGGCTACAACAATCTCAATTGGTACGGGATCACTTGGTATCACACCTTCAATTCGCAGTGGCATTTCTCCCTGGAAATCTACGACCTCCACCAGAAGAACGTGCTCAACGCGGCCGATCCGGATCACATCCTCGCCAATAGCGGTTGGCCCTTCAACGCGCAAAACGGATTTCAGTCCAACGCGCCGGGCACCGCGGTATGCAGCAGCCCCTACGTGCTGACCTGCACGGCGGAGGCCTTCTCCACCTTGATGTACCTGAACTACCGAATCTCGAGTCTCGACAACCTCGCGTTGCGCGGCGAGTTCTATAACGACATGGAGGGCCAGCGCACCGGCACCCGGACCCGCTACGTCGAATTCGGCGTCGGGTGGCAGCACTGGTACTCGCCTCAGGTCGAAATCCGCCCGGAGGTAACCTATTACCGTTCCCTCGATGCGAATGCCTTCAACGGCAATGCCGATGCGCCCATCCCCGTCCTTCCCGACAGGAACTATGCCTGGGTCGGGGCGATGGACCTGATCTGGCACTTCTGAACGAAAGGAGGAACGAAACGACGATTGGCCCCTAACCGTTCTATATAGTCGTGCGGCTGATTTTGCGTGCATTTCCACGCGAAAGCTGCGTGTGCGCTATTTTAAAGATATGAACATGGTAAATTTCTTGTATCGACTTTTTCCTTAATCCTGCCCGAAAATCGCCTTGCTGGGTGGGCGATGCGGATTCTCGTGTCCGCGCGATGGGGTTGGGGCAATACTATGAAGAAAATGGGCTTGGTGGGGCTGGCCCTTGCGGTGCCGGCTGGGCTTGTGGCCATCGATTCCGGCCGCGCCGCAGACGCGCCGGTGAAATCGGTCGGCGCCGTGAACTGTAAGGCGCCCGACGCCCCTTACAAGAATTATAGTTGTCTCGACGAATATCTCGGCGACGGATTCTTCGAGCGAATGGTTAATTACTACCGGCTCGAATGGGGCCATCCCTCGGCACCGGCCGATCCGAAGGCGCCGCCGTCCCGGCGGGCCGGCTGGCCCGGTCAGCCGCAAACAACGCCGCCGATGCCATTCACCGAATGGCCCTATGGCGCTGCGACCTCCATCGGCGTAAGCCGGCCGGCTTCGGTGGACAGCCCGCTCATGGTGGCTCTGTCCAACACCGAGCTCGGCAAGGAGATGAGCGACGCCCACGTCCAGGCCTATGGCTGGGTCAATCCGGGCGGCAACCTCAGCACCAGCAGTATGACGCCCGGCGGCAACTGGCCTGCGGCCTACGCCTACTCGCCCAACACGGCCACTCTCGACCAGGCCGTCATGTATATCGAGCGGGTGCCCGACACCGTGCAAACCGATCACGTCGACTGGGGTTTCCGGTTTTCAGGTCTCTACGGCGAGAACTACCGTTACACGACCACCTACGGCATCGCGAGCTATCAGCTGCTGGGGCACAACCTCACCAACGGCTTCGACATGCCGATGATCTGGGGCGAGCTCTACATCCCCACTATCGGCGAAGGCGTCCTGATTCGGTTGGGCCGCTACATCTCCATCCCCGACATCGAGGCGCAACTCGCACCCAACAACTACATGTACTCGCACTCCCTGACCTACGGATATGACAACTACACCAACCATGGACTGATGGCCACGTGGGCACTGACCAAGAATTGGTTCGTTCAAACGGGTGTCTCCATCGGTACCGACACGGCACCGTGGCACTGGGGCGAAAGGGTCAACAACCCGCTCCCCAATCCGACGTTCCCGGCCGACACGATGCTCAAGGATCCCGGCGCGGTGCCGTCCTTCGCCGGCGGCATCCGCTATCAGAGCGACAGCGGCTACGACACCATCTATGCGACGGTCGACGGCCTCAATGGCGGCACCTGGGGTTACAACAACCTGCAATGGATGGGTGGGACCTACTACCACAAGTTCAACGAGCAGTGGCACATCTCGATCGAAAGCTACACGCTCAGCCAGCGGCATGTTCTCAACGAGCTCGACCCCGCCAACGCGGCGGTTTTTGCTGCCAACGGCTGGCCTTACAACCCGACCAGCGGATTGGCTTTCAACTCGCCGAACGCTGCGCAATGCGGCAACACATATGCGCCCAATTGCACGGCGCGCATGTATACGGGTCTGTTTTATTTGAACTACAGTCCCCAGCCCTTGGACAATATTTCGTGGCGCGGCGAATTCTACAACGACATGAACGGCCAGCGCACCAGCACGAAAACACGTTACGTCTCGACGGGCCTCGGTTGGCAGCATTGGTTGTCACCCCAGGTCGAGTTTCGTCCGGAGATCGTGTACTACCATTCCCTCGACGCCAATGCCTTCAACGGCAACTTCAACGCGGCTCCCAATGGCGCCTTGGTCTTTCTTCCCACCAGAAATTACGAGTATGTGGCGTCGGCGGACATGATCTGGCACTTCTGAGCCGACGACGACCAGGATGACAAATCAAGCCCCGAATGCACCGGTGTCCATGGGCATCGGTGCATCGGCACCAAGATCTGCCATGCGGAATTCCAGTGTCGGCCTTCAATTCCTCTTTCCGAGTGATCGATCACGGCAGCTTTGTGAAATTTCACCGATTTTCGTGCGCATCCGCGGTGTCTAAAAAAACATCGGCCTGAACTTGAAGTGATTAACTTCTGTTCACTGCGAGGTAAATCAAGGTCCGATTTTATCTAAAAAGTATAAAAGAGCGGGATTTATCACATCGACTTCCCCTCACATCTTGTCTGAAAGTTGGCCGGCTGGGGTGATTAACGGATTCTCAAGCAGAGTGTCCGCGAGACGGGGTTGGGGCAGCAGCATGACCAGATTGGGGTGGATCGGCTTGGCACTGGCGGTGCCGAGCGGACTTGGGGCCGTCGTATCGGCGCATGCCGCGGATAAAGCCGCGGTGAATTGTCGGACGCCGGACTCGCCGTACAAGAATTACGATTGTCTCGATAAATATCTCGGCGACGGTTTCTTTGAGCGCCTTGCCAACTACTACCGGCTCGAATGGGGCCATGACGCGGCGCCTGCCGATCCGAAAGCCCCACCGTCTCGTCGGCCCACTTGGGGACCCGCGGCCCAGACCGCGCCTCCCATGCCCTTCACCGAATGGCCTTATGGCGGCTCCACGAATATCGGCACGACCCGGCCGAGTTCGGTGGACAGTCCCTTGATGGTGGCGCTCGGCAACACCGAGCTCGGCAAGGAGATGAGCGACGCTCACATGCAGGTCTATGGCTGGGTGAACGGCGGCGGCAACCTCAGCACCAACAGTGTGACGCCGGGCGGCAACGCGCCGGGAGCCTACGGCTATTCGCCGAACACGGCGCAACTCGATCAGGTCGTCGCCTATTTCGAGCGCCTGCCCGACACGGTGCAGACCGACCACATGGACTGGGGCTTTCGATTCTCCGGAATCTATGGCGAGAATCAGCGCTACACCACCGCCTTGGGCGTGGCGAGCTACCAGCTGCTGGGCCATAATCTTCAGGCCGGATACGACATGCCGATGGAGTATGGCGAACTTTATGTGCCGCAGGTCGCCGAAGGGCTACTGGTACGCTTCGGACGATTCATCTCGGTTCCGGATATCGAAGCCCAGCTCGCGCCCAACAATTACATGTACACGCACTCGCTGACCTATACGTTCGACAACTACACGAATGATGGCATCCAAACGACCACCGCGATCAATCAGAACTGGTTCTTCCAATTCGGCGTAACTGTCGGCAGCGACACATCACCGTGGGACTGGGGCAAGCAGGTTTCCAATCCGTTTCCAAACCAGGTCTTCCCCGGCGTCACGATGCCGAAGGATCCCGGCGCCAAGCCGTCCTACACCGTGGGCCTCCGCTGGCAGAGCGACGACGCCAAGGACAATATCTATTTGGTGGCAGACGCGATCAACAGCGGCAACTGGGGGTACAACAACCTTCAATGGACCGGGATCACTTGGTATCATAACTTCAATGAACATTGGCATTTTTCATGGGAGACCTACACCCTCGGGCAGACCAACGTGCTGAACGCAGCCGATCCCGCCCACATCATCGCCAACGGCGGTTATCCCTTCAGCCCGGCCAACGGATTTTCGTTCAACGCACCGGGCTTTGCGCAATGCAGCAGCCCCTACGTGGTGACCTGCAATGCGCGGGTGTTTACCAGCGTAATGTATGTGAATTACCGATTCTCAGGCCTCGACAACCTGTCGTTCCGTGGCGAGTTCTATAACGACATGCAGGGCCAACGCACCGGCACCAAGACCCGCTATTACGAATTCGGCGTCGGTTTGCAGCACTGGCTGTCGCCCCAAGTCGAGCTTCGTCCGGAAATGACCTTCTACAAGTCCATGGACGCGAACGCCTTCAACGGCAATTCCAACGCCGGTGTCCTTCCCGACAGGAACTACGCCCTGGTCGCCGCGATGGATTGCATCTGGCACTTCTGACCGGGCCGACAATTCCGGCACAGCCGCAAGCTCTGTCGATGGGTCTGTTCCCATCGACAGCACTTGCCGTATTATTGTGCAGACTTGGTGCGAGGGCGGCGTGCAATTTTGTATTTTTTTCATATAAGATAGTTGATAGACCCACATCGATTTTTTATGTACTAATGGCCGAGAGTTCGCGGGCCGGCCAACCTTGAGGACATCGCGTCAGCGCAATGCCACCTGCATCTGGTGTACACACGGAAATCGGCCCGCGACGATCAACTCCTTGCGAATCTTTGCAGAACCCAGACCGGCCGGCGTTACGTCGAGCGGGCGCCGCGGCGCGCTCCAAAACCGGCAGGGAATCTGGAAAAAAGATTCTCGGGTCCGGCCTTCGCCGGCTATGGGAATTTTCCCGTATAAATAATGTCGCCAAGATGGACATCGGATTCGTTCCGGCGGCAACTGCATCGGCCTCCGATGATGATGCGCAGCCTGGTACACGGCTTGGCCAAGCGTTCCTGCGGGCCGCGCTGAGCCTCGTGATATTTCCCGTGACGCTGGTCGGCGCGATGTCCGTCGTGCTGGCTGTGGTCATCCGATATACGTCACTCGAGTTCAACTCGATCCTCTATCTGATCCCGGTGATGATTTCGGCGATCCGCTGGGGGGTGGTGCCGGCAATGTTCGCCGCGCTCGCGAGCGTCGCGGTGTCCGATTTCTTCTTTATTCCGCCGCTCTACAGTTTCTCGGTCAACGACCCGCACCAGGTCGTCGACCTCGCCCTGTTCCTGTTCGTCGCGCTCGTGACCGGCAATCTCGCCGCAAGGCTGCAGCGCGAGGCCGACAGCTCGCGCCGCCGCGAGCACGAAGTTCACAACCTCTATCTGCTGTCGCGCCGCCTGGCGCTGTGTTCGACGGCGTCCGACCTCGTCGAGGCGATCCAGGAATATCTCACCAGCCATCTCGGCCGCCAGGCCTTCCTGATCCGGCCGCCCCACGACAATGCCGAAAGCGACATGCCGATCGACGGTGTCTTCATGTCCACGCGCCTGCGCGCAGAAGCCGCCGAAATGGTCGCCGCCAAGGACCCTCGCTCGCGCTTGGTGTTCGATCCCGATCTCCAGAATCTGTGGGCGCTCAAATCGATCACGACGCAGACCACCGACCACGGCGTTCTCGCCGTCAATCTCGGCAAACAGTCCCGCCGCGAAACCGGCCAGTTGAACGACCGCATCGAGGCCATATTGTCGGAGGCCGCGGCGACGCTCATGCGCATCGACGCGGTGACCGCTTTCGCCAACGCGAACCTGCGGCTGCAGTCCGATTTTCTCAAGACCGCGCTGATCGGCAGCGTGTCCCATCAATTGCGCTCGCCGATCGCGTCGATATTGGGCTCCACCAGCGTGCTCGACGGCATCCCCGCGTTGCGCAACGACCGGCGCGTGCGCTCGCTGGTCGACGGCATGCACCGGGAAGCCCGGCGCCTGGACAACGACATTCAAAACCTCCTGGATACCGTGAGGATCACCGACACCGGGATCAAGCCGGTGATGGAATGGACCGACCCGGGCGACGTGATCACCGCGGCGATCCGGCAGCGGTCGCACCGCCTCGGCGGGCACAAGCTGGAGGTCGACGTGGCGGAGGGGCTGCCGCTGCTGAAGGTCGACTCCGGCCTGGTCGAGCAGGCCGTCGGGCAGGTCATCGAGAATGCCGGCAAATATTCCCCGGTGGATTCCACCATCGCGATCAAGGCCCAAGCCGACGCCGGAGAGCTGATCGTCACGGTCACCGACGAAGGAATGGGACTGATGCCGGACGAGGCCGCGCAGATGTTCAAGCAGGCGTTTCGCGGCCGCCGCCAGCTCGGAGCAATCCCGGGTCTCGGACTCGGCTTGTGGATTGCCAGGATATTCGTCGCCGCGAACGGCGGGTCGATCGCCGCGCGAAGTCTCGGGCCAGGAAGGGGAACCACGGTGACTATTCGTTTTCCGGTCAATGCCGCCGCCAACGCCGACGCTTCGAACCATGCCCAAATCAACTAACTCCGTGCTGGTGATCGACGACGAACCTCAAATCCGGAGGTTCGTCGGTGCCGGGCTCGAGCTGCACGGCTACACCGTAAAGGAGGCGGATACTGGTGCCGTCGGGCTCAGCACCGCCGCCCACATGCAGCCCGACGTGATCGTGCTCGACCTCGGGCTGCCCGACATGAGCGGCATCGAAGTGCTCGAATCGGTGCGCGCGTGGTCGAACGTCCCGATCATCGTGCTTTCGATCGAATCGGCCGAGGAGCAGAAGGTGATGCTGCTCAAGCTCGGCGCGGACGACTACATCGTCAAGCCATTCGGCATCGCCGAGCTCGCGGCACGCTGCGAAGCGGCGCTGCGCCGCTATCACAAGAGCGCCGACAAGAATCCGATCGTGCAAACCGGCGCCCTCGTCGTCGATCTGGTTTCGCGGTCGGTGACGCTCGGCGAAGAGCGGGTCACGCTGACGCGCAAAGAATACCGGCTGCTCCACGTGCTGGCCACCCATCTCGGCCTCGTCGTCACGCACCAGCAATTGATCAAGGAAATCTGGGGCAGGGCGCTGGGCGACAACGTGCAGTATCTGCGGATGCTGGTGCGCAAATTGCGTCAGAAGATCGAGGTGGATCCGAACCAGCCGAAGTTCCTCATCACCGAATCCGGCGTCGGGTATCGCCTGGAGCGGCACAAATAGGACCAGGGTCAGAGTGAATCTTTGTCGCGACCTCATCCTTCAGGACGAGGCCGCGAGAGCACGCCCTCAGGCGTCTGCGCTATTCTGCGGACGCGTTTCGGCCGGCCTCGAACCGCGCATTGATTTCGCGATCCGGCCAGTCCGGTGGCTCGACCGCGCCGAGCATCTCACGTCCGTGTTTTGTCTGCGGGTAAAGATACCGCTCGATCAGCCAAGCGCGCGAGCTCGGAACAAACTCTTCCAGCAACGCCTGCGCCTTTTTGCGGGCGGCCGGATAACGGGTGCCCCAGCCGGAAAATCCCGTGGCCAGGATCTCGATCGCCAGGATGATGGTTGCGATGGAAACGAGTCCCTCGTTGGCCCGCTTGGCGCTGCGGCACGACGTCGACTTCCTGAACAAACGCTGGAAGGTCAGGTCGATTTCGATGAAATTGCGAATCTCGGGATGCCACAAAATGTCGGGCAGGCACGAATAGCCGTTCATTTCGTGGTATCGGACGATGAACGGCGTGCACTTTTCAAGCAAACCCCTCGGCAGGAACGAAAAGTCCGTTCTTCTGCCGGCAGGCCTGATCGGCGATCCGCGGGGCTTTCCACCAGAAGCCTTGACCGGCATTGAAAACGCCCCGCGCATCGTGAAGATGAGAATCGACTTTACGGGGGCACGACATATTAATTCGAGTAGGAAACTTGCGCCGAATAATTTCTAAATAATATATTTTGACACGTGCCGTTAGACCCGGCGGGCAAAGTCAGCGCTGTGGATTTGACGGCCTCCGGCATCATAAATCGGTAATGATAGGTCACCGTGTTCGAGTGACCTTCGCCTTCGCGGTCAGTTGCAGCCTGATCATGGCAAGCAACCGCCGGATCGGGTCGATTGCGTCGATCCGCCGAGGGGGCTTGATGTACCTCAAGAGCGAACAGCCGCCGTTGCGCTATCAATTGCAAAAGCTGCATGCAACAGGGAGATCGGCCATGCCTTCATCCGACAAGCGCGATCTCGGCGAATTGGAAGTCTACAAGATGCTGGAGCGCCTCGGGATCGAGTTGGGTGCCGGCGTCGTACCGCGATATGGTCTTATGTACACATCAGCCGTTCGGACTTGCCGTAATTGCGGGTCGGTTCGCGCATGCACCGAGTGGCTGGGAGCTACGTCCGCAACCGGCGTCGCTCCCGTCGCTCCCGGCTTCTGCCCGAACGCCGATCTCCTGTTCGAATTGGAGTTGAATGGGCAGACCGTTTCCCGCAGCACCGTCGAGCACTGACCGTGCGGTCGCCGTGGATCGCGCCGCCATCAGGTGCGATCGCTCCGCGGAGGGCGGGAAAATCCCGCCCCCCATTCTTGGTCCGGTCTCAGCCGCACACCCAGACGTAGCCGATCGGGCTCGGCGCCCAGCAGCTGCCGACGCCATAGGGCCACCATTGGCCGCCATACCACCGTCTTCCGGTGCCGTACCAAGTGCCGCCGTAGTAGCGCCCGCCGACGCGGTAGCCGCCGCCGGCCACGCCGACACCGCCGCCGCGAACGACTGCGCCGCCACGATAGGCACCTCCGCCTCCGCCTGCGACAGCACCGCCGCGGAAGCCGCCACCGCCGCCGCCGCGGCCACCACCGCCGCCGCCGCCGCCATGGCCGCCACCGCCCCCACGCACGAGCTCTGCACTGGACTCGGGCACTGCGGCTTCCAGACCGTGCGGAATGAGCGGACTGGCCTGTATTCGCGCCAGCGTGGCTGGCGCGATCAGGAGTGCGGCGGCGATCGAAACGAGATAGATCTTGGACATTTATCCTCCTCCACTGGATTTCAAACCAGCGCGATGCACCTCCTATCACGGTCGGAAGCGTCGCGCGAGTTGCGGGCCTGCGCCGCTCGAATGCCGGGAACGGCCATCGCGCGCCCGAACAGCGCGGGACGGCGTCGCGCAGTCACTTCAACGAAAACTCTCGTCCCTCACGTGCAGGTAGAGTTGGGACTGACAAATCTGTGTCGTGCGAACGAAATGATGTCGCTGCGTCCACACGAAGGCGTCACAAGAGTGCGAGGGTTGCGCAAGCGCCGGTGCCGCCGATTGACGCGAGAAGCTGTGGAAACCCGGGCTGCCTCCTTTTGCATTCGCGCCGGCGGCTTGGAACAGGCATGGCACGCACAGGCAGGCTGCGATCGGAATGAAAGCTGCGAATCTCGTCATGTGCGTGCCTCCTCCGCGCCGGATGGAACCACGTCGAAAATACCGATTCGCAGCAGTGAAACATTGATCCGAAACAACACGTCAGGCTTGCTGTCTTTGTGCCGGGCGGTGTGACGGCGCCGGCTGCGGCGTGCCGACGGCATCGCCGACGAAGCGCACGATCCGGTCCTGGGCCGTGCGCGATTCCGGGAAGAACAGCAGCGGATAGACGTGCATGAGGCCGGCTTCCTCGTGGTATTCGAGCTCGGCTCCTTCCGCCGCGGCCCGCGCGGCCAGGCGCCGGGCGTCGGTGACGAGGATGTCGTGGGTGCCGCACAACATCAGGATCGGCGGCAAGCCCGCGAGATCGCCGTAGAGCGGACTGACGCGGGGGTCGGCGGTCGACATGGCGCCGGCATACCACCGCCCCGCCGCCTTCGGGCCGGCGCGCACCAGCAGCGGATCGACCTTCTCGATCTCCTGCTGCGCCGGGTCCGTCATTGTGACATCCAGCCAGGGCGACACCAGCACCAGCGCCGCCGGCCTCGGAAGTCCCGCGGCCATCGCCTGCATGGCGAGCGACATCGCCAGGCCGCCGCCGGCGGAATCCCCCATCAGTACCAGTTGCGAGGCGTTGCTATGGGCGAGGACATCGCGATACACGCCGAGCACGACGGCGCTCGCCGCCGCGCAATCATGCTCTGGCGCCAGGGGATAGAGCGGCACCGTGAACGTCATCCCCAGCCGCTCCGCCATCGTTGCGATGAAGTACCAGTGCCAGCGGAAGATGCCCTCCACATAGGCGCCGCCATGGATGTACATCACGCGGCCCGCAGACCGCCCCGCGCGAGGCGCGACGGTGTAGACCTCGTAGCCGTTCAACGTCTTCGATGAAATGTCGAGCCGGCGCCGCATCGCGGCAGACGGGCGCGCCGGACCGACGCGGTGATGCCTGATGTGCTCCGCCAGGGCGCGCTCGTCGGCGAACTGGCTCCCGACCCGCGCGAGGCGGACCGCAAACGCCGTCGCCCGGGCGATCAAGCTGGCCATCTTCAGGTCTCCACGTCGTGACGGTAATCGCGGCAAGGCGGCCACGACGGTGCGACGAAGAACCCCCGTTTTGTAGGTATTTTGATACCCGACAGCATGAAGAATTCTACTTTGCATGGGGTTGTTTTTCAAAAAAATGAATCCCCCGCCCGTTTGGGGCCGCGCGCGAGCGTCAGGCGCAGCTGTACTGCTACCGGCCGACCCCCAGCGACCGCATGAAGCCCAGCTTGGCGTCCCTCGGCGTCCCCTTCGGGCGCCCGAGGTTTGCCCGCGAAGAAGAGCACGTGCGGATCTCCAGGAACACGGAACGGCCGATCGACAGCGCCTTGCCGACATCGCGGCCGATGTCGGCGCCGTCGGCCACGCGCCATGCCGCGGCGTAGCCGCAGGCGCGCGCCAAGGCCGGCATGTCGATGGCGAACCCCTTGGTCGGCTGGCCGCCGACCGATTCGTGGGTGCCGTTGTTCATCACGATGTGCAGCAGGTTGGGCAGCGCCGCGCTCGTCGTCATGCCGCCCATGTGCATGATCAGCGCGCCGTCGCCGTCGATGCAGACGACGGTCGTTTCCGGCCGCGCCAGTGCGATGCCGGAGGCGATCTGCAGGGCGTGCCCCATGGAACCGACGGTGAGAAAGTCGCGGTCGGTCGCGAGCCCGGCCGCGAGGCGCATCTCGTAAAGCTCGCGCGACGCCTTGCCGGTGGTGCTGACCACGACCGCATGCCCGGGCAGGGCGGCCACCACCGCCTTGAGGGCGTCCTCGCGGGTGAGCGGATAAAGCGGCTGCGGCAGGTCGGCTTCGTCGCCGGTGAAGGTGCCCTTGCGCACCACCAGGGCGACCGGCCGCGATCGTGTCCGCGCCTGATCGATCAGGCGGCCCACCGTGTCGCCGGGGTCGGCGCTGCCGGCATCCAGCACCGCATGGGGAATTTCGAGGCAGTCGAGCAGGTCGAGAGTGATCCGCCCCTGCTTGCCGTGCTGCGGCTCGTCGTGGAGCTGCCTGCCGTCGAGCACCTCGCCGCGCCAGCCGATCAGTAGCAGCGCCGGCATGGCGTAGACCTCGCTGTCCATCAGCGACGTGAGCGGGTTGACGGCGTTGCCGAGCCCGGAGTTCTGCATGTAGACGCAACCGATGGCACCGGTCGCGAGGTGATATCCGGCGGCGAGGCCGACGGCGCTACCCTCGTTGGCGGCAATGACGTGACGCTCCGCCGGCACCGTCTTGGACAGATGGGAGCAAAACGGCTGCAGCAGGGAATCGGGCACGCCGGCGAAGAACCCGACCCCATTCTGTTCGAGAATGGCGAGGAAGGCGGCAGGATCGATCATGGCGGCGCTGCCAGCGGAATGAGCCGCAGGATGTCATCGACCGACATGCACAGCTTGTCGACCTCGAGGCAGCGGCCGTTCGCCAGGATGGTGCGCGCGGCGGCCATCATGGCCGGATAGGATGCGCGCAGGAGGTGGTTGGCGTAAATGACCACATTGACGCCCCTGGCCTCGAGTTCGTGCTCGTACACGCCGGTGTAGCTGGTCGGTATCGCCACCAGCATCGTCCCGGCATCCGCCTTGCGAAAGCGGTCGCAGAACGCAAAGACTTCGCCGGGGTCCCGGCTGCGGCTGTGGATCACGATGCCGTCGGCGCCCGCCGCCACATATTCGCGTGCCCGGACGAGAGCGTCGTCGAGCCCGGCATCGAGGATCAGGCTTTCGATCCGGCCGATCACGGCGAACTCGTTCGTCACCTGGGCGGTCTTGCCCGCGCGGATCTTTCGGCAGAAATTTTCGATGCTCTCCTGTTGTTGCGACACGTCGGTGCCGTGCAGGGAATTCCTCTTCAGGCCGGTCTTGTCTTCGATGACGACGGCGGAAACGCCCATCCGTTCCAGCGAGCGGACGGTGAAAGCGAAATGCTCCACGCGTCCTCCCGTGTCGGCATCGTAGAGCAGCGGCTTGGTGGTGACCTCGAACAGATCGTTGAGGGCGGCGAACCGGGTGCTGTGGTCCAAAGCCTCGATGTCCGGCTTTCCCCTGACCGTGGAATCGACGAGGCTCGACGACCACATGGCGTCGAACCGCGCGCAACGCCGGTCATGCTCGGCGGCCGCCGCTTCGGCGATGAGGCCGCACAGAGGGCTGTGCACTTCCAGCACCCGGACGAATCCGCAGGCGGCGAGCTGCCGGCGCAGCTGACGAAGGCGGATGGTCGGGGTGGTGCCCGGCGCGCGCGGCTGCCCCTCGGGCAGGTCGGGATCCTCGTCCTCGGCGCCGGGCACCTCGATGATCTCGCCGCCCCATTCGGCCATGGCGGCCGAGGCCTGGTCGCGATAGCGGCGCTGCGGCCCGGAAATCCAATCTTCGCCGTGGATCATGTAATCCGGACGGATTTTTCTCAAATTCGGGCCGTAGTCCAAATCCTCCTGCGGGATGACCAGTTTCACCCCCGAGATGTTTTCGAGGATCCGCTTGCGATGGCGGTATTCCAGGCAGGGCTTCTGCTTGAGCCTGGACGCGGCCTGGTCGGAGAGCAGACCGATGACGACTTCACCGTAGCGGCGGCCGGTCTCGATCACGCTGATATGGCCGTGGCGGAGGATATCGGCGGTCATCCCGATATAGACGGTCTTCGACATTATTGTTCTGCACTTGCTATTGTCGGTCGGTCCCGGCGGTAGGCGGCGAAGCATCATGCACGACCTCGGCTGCGGCTTCGATGATGCGCGCGATTAAGTTGTGGATCAAAAGACGGGGAGCCGAGGCCGGGCGCGCCGATGAAGGCACCAGTCCGCAGCCCGGTACCGTCGCCAGCTCGATGGGCCCTTGTTCCGATCCGCATTGCAAGGGCATCCGCGTTAACCTTGTTCGGTTCACAGCGGATATGATCAAATTCCTAAACGCTTGAACTGCAAAAAATAGGGCTGCGGCGCCGGACCCCGCAGGGCCGGCCTGCGTTTACCCCGATGTGCAGCTGCGTGAATCGCATCGCCGGGTTCCCGCGGTCATTTTTTGCATAGCGGGTTTGAACCTGTCTTCGTACTCAGGAGACAGAAGTAAACAGAAAGTTAATCGCATCCTGCGGAGTGGGGCGTTTGAGCGCGAATGTCGGAGCAAGAATGTCGAAAGCGGTGCCTTCGGGCGGTCGCTTGGCGATGTCCTGCGTGCTCCGCGTGTCTGTTTTCCGCACCCAGTCCGCCGGATTAATGAAATGACGGGAAAGTGATCGTCAACGGGCACGTTAGAAATTGCCCACGACAATTCGGCTGGTTGAAAGGTTCTGGAACTAGGTTCGGCGACGGCAGAAGCCGCGTTGGTCAACGAAATAAAGAAAACGACAGACAAAGGGCAGCGTCATGACATCCCGCAAGCGCAAGGCCGCGGTTCTGGCCACCGTTTCCCTGTTGGCCGAGCGATTCCCGGCCGCGTTCTTCGTGTTGGAGGGGCGGCGTACGCCGCTCAAGATCGGAATTGCCGCCGACATTTGCGAGGCGGTTGCGGACATCAACAAGGAGCATCTGCAGTGGGCGCTGGCGCGCTATTGCATGAGCCCGGGCTATTTGCGGTCCCTGACCAGCGGCGCGGTGCGGGTCGGCCTTGCCGGCGACGCCGCCGGCACCGTCACCGACGAGGCCGCCACCAAGGCCGTGGCCATGCTGGCGCAGGTCGTGACCGCGCGCCGCAAGCGCACCACCGCCAAGGTAGCCGAGCGCGAGCCCGTCAAAGTCGTTTCGGCGCGGGACGGCAAGTCGCGGGAGGCCAAGCCGATGTCCGGCGTGGTGTCGGCGGCCAAGTCGACGGCTTTGCGGATGTCGATCGAGGCGATCCGGGAAGCGGCGCAGCGCCGCCGGGCCGGCTGGCAGGCCGCGTCGTCGTCCACGGTTCCAGGGCAACCGCCACGCAAGAGCGTCGGTTCGTTCAGTTGAGGGTGCGGGCGCGACGCCCGGCGGACCGCAGGGTCGGTCTGCCCGGTCGCGCCGGAAGGAGAGATTGAATGAGTTCGTTTGCAGGTTCCATAACTGCATTGTTCGTTGCCGGGATGGTCGGCGGCTATGCAGGGCTTTGTCTGCTCGGCCCGACGGACGAGGGGCAGACGGCGGCCGTCGCCGCCGCGCGCATCCCCGATCCGCCTGCGGTGCCGTGCAGCATGCAGGCTTGGCCGAACGCGGATCGCAAGTGCCTCCCATGGACCGCCCCGCAGGCGGGCGTGGCGGGAGCCAAGACCGATGGCGTGCAAAAGGTCAGCGTCGGCGCCCCGGCCCCCGAAAAGCGGACGACCCCTGTGGCGCAGCCTTTGACGGTCGGCATGAGCGTGGCAAATCGGCAGACGCCGGCAGCGGTCCAACCGGCAGCGGTACCGCAACCGGCCTTGGAAGCCGCACCCCAACTGGCGGCTGCATCGGAACCGCAAGCCGAGCCGGCGGCGCCGACGAAAACGCCCGCGTCCAAGTCAGCGCATGCCAAGGGCAAGGCCTTGGCCGTGGTGCGCGGCTTCGGCGACAATTTGCGCGATGTGCCGCTCAATGCTTATGCGTCCGACGGCACGCCGCGCAGCAGGTCCGCGGTCCGGGGGCAAGACAGGTACAGCAACACCAGGCCGAGAGGCTGGTGGTGGTGATGGTGATGCCGCGCATGCAGCGCGGTCGAGATTTGGGTGCCTCGCGTAATCGGCAACTGGCGTAATCAAAAAGCCTTGGGTTTCATTCTGGGAGAGTGTCATGCGGTTGGCGTATCAGTTGATCCCCGTTGCCATCTGCGCAATTCCCCTCGGCGCATGGGCGGGCGCGAGTCTCTATTCGGGCGCCCCGCGCGCTGACGGTCTTGCGCCGGCGGCCGCCGCGGTCGAACGGTCTCACAAGGGTAGCCTGCTGGTGCATCCCTTCGGCCGGAGCGGCGCGGAGATTCCGATCGTCGAGGTCGAAGTGAATGGTCGTCTCGATGCAGCGATCACGCTGCGGGATCGCGACGGACAGGTGCTCTACCGCGCCGACCCCGTCGCCCACGTGACAACCGTCGCCAAGCGCGCAATGCCGGCGCGCGCCGTCTCGGCTCCGCCGGCCGAGCCCGTTTCCACCACGCCGACGGCGGCCCCTGGAACCCCGATGCCGGACGGCTGCGAGGGTGCGTTCAGCCCCTATGCCGCCCCGCGCATGGCCCATGTCATCGGCCGCTGCATCTCGTCGCTGCCGGATACCGTTCACGTCGCGTCATTGGCACGCTGAGCGCGCTTCGGTTCGCGCCCTCGATACGGCGCGGAACTCGCGGCACTGCCGCGGCCTGCCTCCGCCCCGGGATCAGGTGTCTTTGATTTCGAGTATGATCCGGTCGGAAAAGTCTACGACTTTTCCGGATCATGCTATGGGGCCCGAAGCATGAGCGAATTGCCGTCATCCGAGCCTGCGTCGGACCGCTGGCCAAGGAAACTTCTTCACTTCGTGATGAGGGAGTGGCCCTATCTCGTCATGCTGGTCCTCGCATTGTTCGGTGTCGCCTTCACCAGCATCACCCGACAGCCGATGACCTTGTATTGGTTCCTGCTCGCTCCCTTCATCGGGCTGGTGTGTGTGATCACGCGGTGGCCGGTCGTCAAGAGCCGAGACCAGCGGCTGGAACTGGTGTGGACCCAGGTGCTGCACTGGGGTGCGGTGCTGGTGGCGATGAATCTCCTTTATGTCGCCGATGTCGGACAGACCATGAGCACCGACTCGCGTGCGCTCTACGTCCTCACGCTGCTCGCACTGGGCACGTTCACGGCCGGCGTTCACATCGCGGCCTGGCGCATCTGCCTGGTCGGCGCCATCCTGGCACTCGGGGTTCCCGCGATCGCCTGGCTCCAGCAATCGGCGCTGCTTCTCTCGCTAGCGATCGTCGTCGTGGTCGGCGTCGGCGCACCCCTTTGGTGGTACTACACCAAGGAGAGCGCCCCCGCGCAGTGACTTAAGCCTCATCCGGTTTTCGCCATCGGAGGCCCTGCATCCGGCGGGGCGGCATAGAGCGGGCTCGCGTAATACTGCTTCAGCGCGAAACGCAGGAGCACCCGGCAGGCCGCCGCGAGCGGCACCGCGAGCAGGAGCCCGACGAAGCCGAACACGTATCCGAATGCGAACAGCGCGAAGATCATCCACACCGGATGCAAGTTGACGCGCCGGCCGACCAGATAGGGCGACAGCACATAGTCCGCCACCGACTGGCCGACGATGAAGATGACCGGGATGACGACGATCGATGACCAGTTCGGCCAGAATTGCGCGATCGCCACGCATGTCGACACCACAAGGCCTGTGATCGAGCCGAGATAGGGGACGAAGCTGATGAAGCCCGCGGCCAAGCCGATCAGAAGTGCGTGATTGAGGCCGGCCAGCTTTAGTGCCGTCCCGTAGAAAACGCACAGGATGAGGCAGAGTGTGCCCTGGCCGCGCACGAAGCCGCCGATGGTGTCGTCGATCTCGACGGCGAGCGCCCGCACGGTGGGGCGGCGCGGCGGCGGCGTCCAATTGTCGATCGCCGCGAGCATGTTGTTCCAGTCGTAGATGAGATAGCCGGCCACCACCGGGGTGACGATGGCCAGCGAGAAGACCGAGATCAGTGCCCGGCCGCCGGACCAGACGGAACGCAGCAGGCTGGCGAACCAGTCGACGCCCAAGGTCGCGAATTCGCCGACCGACTGCTCGGCACTGCCCAAGCCCTCGCCCACGATCTTGCGCAGCCACGGCCGGCTGGGATCGGAGGTGAGGGTCTTCAACTGCCCGAAATAGAGCGGCAGATTGTCGAGGAAGAGGGCGAGTTCCCGCGCGATGATCGGGGCGGTGATGGAAACCAGCGCGATGACGCCGACGATGAACACTCCGATGATGGTCAGGGCTGCCACGAGGCGATTGAATCCGAGCCGTTCGAGCCGGTTGGCCAGCGGATTGAGCAGATAGGCGAGCACCAGGCCGGCGACGAACGGCAACAGGATCTCGCGCAACAGCACGACGGCTGCAATGATAGCCGCGCACATCGCGATCCAGAAGGTGATCGGCCGCGCCAGATTCATGGGTGCCAGTCCGAGTCCTGCTGTTTGCACATTTTAATCGATTTTGCCGGGCGGATCGCTGCATGAGCGGCGAATCCCGGCCGAGTCGCCATGGGATATCAACACGATATCGCGGTCCATGCATAGCCCGGCCGGACCGTGCCGCGCGAACCCATGGACGCCCGTCGCCGACGATGTCACAACACGCGGGAGACCGCCTTTGTCTCCAGCACAAAGCGGCTGGAGCGTTGCGTCGGCTTTTGCATAGTGCCAAAGTGCGTTTGCGTGACGAACCATTGGTTCAGGCGGAGGTGAAGGTCCGGGCCTCGGTCTACTGCTTTGTCCTATCTATGGAGACGTATGATGTCCGCCAAAGAGGAAAGCCCCTTCGAAAAAATGAACGGAGCCACCGAAAAGACGAGAGAATTCGTCGAGAACACTTATTTGACGGCCCTGCAATCGGCCGCGCATTACAACGCCAAGCTGCTCGAATTCGCCCGCGTGAACAACGAAGCGGCCTTCCATTACGCCCATGAACTCGCCGGCGTGAAATCGCCCACGGATCTGGTCGAAATCACCACCAGGCACGCCCGCGAGCAGCTCGCGGTGCTGACCGCGCAGGCGAAGGAACTCGCGACCCTTGGCCAGCAGGCGACTCTCAAGGCGGTTGAGCCGTTCAAAAACGGCGGTACCAAGGGCTTCACCTGAGATCGATCCGGCGGTCGGCGACAGCTCCGGATATCATCGTCATATGAGGCCGCGCGGTTTCGCGCTGCGGACGCCCGTCGCATAAGTCGAATTGAAACAATTCGGCGGTAGCGTGCGCCGTTGGCATTCGAGCCGCTGGTGCTTTTGACCGTCACGTGAAATACGGCGCCGAAAGTAAGCTAAGGACCAACTGGATGCTCACCGGTTCACCGAGCAACGCCCGGATTCACCGGGTAAAGGAACGTCCGCCATTCGAGTGCATTGCCCTGTTGCTCCAGGGCGGGGGTGCGTTGGGCTCCTATCAGGGCGGGGTCTACCAGGCGCTTGCCGAGGCCGATCTTCATCCCGATTGGGTCGCCGGCATTTCGATCGGCGCCATAAATTCAGCCCTGATCGCGGGAAACCCGCCGGGACAGCGGGTCGAGAAATTGCGGGAGTTCTGGGAAACCGTCAGCAACTCGCCGCTGGGCACTCCCTTTCTGCGGTCGGTCCAGTACTCGGATGATTTCCGCCGCGTCGTCAATCAGACACGCGCCCTCGGCATACTGCTGTTCGGCGCGCCTAACTTCTTCACCCCCCGCATTCCGCACCCCATGTTCTTGCCTTCCAACCCCGTCGATGCCTTGAGTCACTACGACAACTCTCCGCTGAGGGAGACTCTCGACCGTCTGGTCGATTTCGATCGCATCAATTCCGGCGAAACGCACTTCAGCGTCGGTGCCGTGAACGTCGCAACCGGCAATTTCGTCGCGTTCGACAACGCGACGCACCGCATCGGGCCCGAGCATGTGGTCGCCAGCGGCTCTCTGCCGCCGGGCTTTCCTGCCACCGAAGTCGCCGGAGAATATTTCTGGGATGGCGGTCTCGTATCCAATACGCCGCTGCAATGGGTGCTCGATTCCCGGCCGCGGCAGGACACGCTCGCCTTCCAGGTCGACCTCTGGCCCGCGCGCGGCGCATTGCCCCACGATCTGTTGGAGGCCGAGGTGCGCGTGAAGGAAATTCAATTTTCGAGCCGTACCCGGGCGGCGACCGATCACGTCAAGAACGCGCAGAAGCTCCGTATGGCCTTCGCCAACATCATCAAGCAGCTTCCCGACGAGATGCGCGATCAAGAAGATGTGAAATTGCTGGAGGCGGAGACGGATGACAAAGTCTGCAACATCGTCCACCTGATCTATCGCTCGAAAAAATATGAAGGCATCGCCAAGGACTTTGAGTTCTCCCGCCGGACCATGGAGGAACATTGGCAAGCCGGCTATGACGATGCCGCTCGGACGCTCCTTCATCCGGAGGTGCTCCAGCTTCCCGACCGGCAGGAAGGCGTTCGCACCTTCGACTTCTTGAAGATCGAACAGGACTAGCGGCGCCGATCGCGTGATTTCGGCTGATGTCTCGAAAGGACGATGCGCGATGAAAGAGAGTGACGTGAAGGGCCGAGCGTTTGCGATGCCGCTGACGAGCCCGGCCTATCCGATCGGCCCCTATCGATTCTGCAATCGCGAATATCTGATCATCACCTACCGCACCGATCCCGCAAAGCTGCGCGAGCTCGTGCCCGAGCCGCTCGAGGTCACGGCGCCGCTGGTGAATTTCGAGTTCATCCGCATGCCGGACTCGACCGGCTTCGGCGATTACACCGAGAGCGGCCAGGTCATTCCGGTTTCCTTCCAGGGGCGCAAGGGCGGCTACTCCCACTGCATGTTCCTCGACGACCATCCGCCCATCGCCGGCGGCCGCGAACTGTGGGGCTTTCCCAAGAAGCTGGCCAAGCCGCGTTTGCGGGCGGAAATCGACACCCTGGTCGGTGAACTCCACTATGGTTCGCTGCGTATCGCCTACGGCACCATGGGCTACAAGCACAAGGGGGCCGATCTGACCGCGGTCAAGGCTTCGATGGCGGCGTCCAATTTCCTGCTCAAGATCATCCCCCATGTCGACGGCACTCCGCGCATCTGCGAGATCGTCGAATATCACTTGACGGACATCGATCTGAAGGGAGCCTGGACCGG
>Ga0302325_10008963_pt1 | contig 21940 bp, 18 predicted proteins | sample Palsa_T0_2_FD_201948 | JGI IMG/M metagenome (GOLD analysis project Ga0302325, IMG submission 201948) | Peat permafrost microbial communities from Stordalen Mire near Abisko, Sweden - Palsa_T0_2 | ecosystem: Environmental > Terrestrial > Soil > Palsa > Peat permafrost | place: Sweden: Abisko...
CCACGACCATCATGATGGGCCTGGCAAACCCGGCCCCATTCACCGCCAACGGCGCGCCCATTATGACCTATGCCGACGGATCGCTGGTGACGCCGTCGAAACCGGCCCAGGTTGGCGACACGCTGGTAATGTGGGTGGATGGGCTGGGTCTGTCGAGCGTGCCCGTCCAGGCCGGAGCGGCATCGCCGCCCGGACTCTCGCCCGCCGCGTTGCCGGTGACGGTGACCATTAATGGCCAACCTCAAAACATACTGTATGCCGGTTTCTCGCCGGGCTCCGCCAGTTTATACCAGGTCAACTTTACCGTCACCGGCGTTCCGGCGCCGCCCTCCGGGCCCGTCGGCAAGGCGGTAAGCGCTTGGATGAACATGGGTTCGGGCGACAACGTCGGGCCAACCATCGAGTCGGGAGGCTTCGTATCGAGTGCGGCGGCATCCACCTTCACCCTATCCGGACGCGCAGTTCTACGTGAACAACCAGCTCTATGCCGGCAATACCGGCGTGCTGACCTTCAACTCCGGAACCCAGATCCCGCTGAATGTTCCGCCCGACCCGCAACAACCCAGTCCCGGCACGCAGTATTATTTTTACGGCTGGAGCCAAGGGGGGAACCGCTCGCAGACCATCGCGCCTGCCGGCAGCGCCGCGGTCGCGGCCTACTTCCTGGCGAGCTATCTGCTTACCGTGAACGGAACGGCCACCGAGAATCCCACGAGCCCCAACGGCTACTACACGCAGACAGCCTCCATTTTCATTCCGGTGACGGTGACCGGCTCTTGTCCGTCCGGCGAACTGGCAACGGGTCTGCTGGTTGCTTCGCCCAACGGGTCGGTCACTGTGGCCAACGGCTCCGCCATCACCATGGACTCTCCGAAGACTGTCACCGTGCAATGTTCCGCGCCGCCGCCTCTCTTGGCGTGCATCGCACCGCCCCCGAACATGATTGCGTGGTACTCGCTCGACGAGACGGTTTCTCCCGCGCACGATATCGCGCCGGGCGGCGGCGGAGCGAATGCCAACTGGGTGGGCAACCCCACGCCGGTCGCCGGAGAGGTGGCCGGGGCGCTATCTTTCAATGGCAGCAACCAGTGGGTGCAAGCGGTAAACTCAACCGAGGGCGACATCGGGACGGGAGACATGTCCGCCGACGCCTGGGTCAAGACAACGTCCACGGCGCTCCAGGAGATTATCGACAAGTTCCAGGAGGTGGATTCCTCCCCCGGCGTGACAGGCTCGAGTGGCTACTTGCTTGGCCTCACTTTCGGGCTCCCCACTGTCATCTTTGCCGACGGCGGCGTGGCCACTGAATGGACGCCTCCCGCCGGATCCGTGGCGGATGGCAAGTGGCATCACGTGGCCGTGACAATTGCCCGCTCCAGCACCACGGGCGGCACTATTTACGTGGACGGCGTCGCCACGCTGGTGTTCGATCCGACGAATAAGCCCGGTTCCTGGTCGAGCCCTGTGCCGCTTACGATCGGTGGTCCGTATGTGGGTTCTTCGTTCAATGGCGCAATCGATGAAGTGGAAGTCTTCAGTCGCGCGCTCTCCGCAACCGAGGTGGGGCAAATCTACGCGGCGGGATCGTTCGGCAAGTGCAAGCCGTCGCAGCCGGCGGTGACCGACACGGTCACCACGGTTCCCGCGAACCTGCAGGTGACCATCGACGGCGGGTCGCCGGTGACCACGCCGCAAACCGTGAGCTGGGTCCCGGCCACCAGCCACACGCTGGGAGCGCCAAGCCCGCAACTCAACGCGGCCGGCGATACGCAGTACACCCTTAGTGTCGCTACACCGTGGACCGCGACCGCGGGCGCCATCGCGTCCAGCGGGAGCGTGGCCTCCGCGCCCGCTACCTCGTCGACCTATACCGCGACCTTCAACACCGCATACCAGGTGACGCTGGTGCTGAACGGGTGCACTGTGAGCCAGACCAACGTGCCGGGCCTTGGCGCCGGCAGTCCGGTCTTCGTGGCGGCGGGCGCGCCGGTGGGCGTGACAGTTTCCCCGACGTCGCCCAACGTGTTCCAAAGCATCGCGGCGGTCCCGTCCACCAATGCCACCGTCGCTTCCGACGGCATCAGCATCAGCTCGTTGACCGCGCCGGTCGCCATTACGGCGACTTGCGCCCCGCCCCAGAACGTAACGCTCACCGTGGCCACGAATCCTACCGGGCTGATGGCCCTGATTGGAACCAGCGGCTCCTACGCGGCGGCTCCCATCACCCAGCAGGTGCCGCAAAATCAGACCGAGACCATCAGCGTAACGACGCCGCAGTTCGTCGCCTCCGCCGGTACCGGCTATAGCTTCACCGGCTGGTCCACGGGCGGCTCGACCCCCACTACCACGGTGCAGCCCGCCTCGAATTTCACGGCCACCGCCAACTTCGCGGTTGCCTGTTATACGCTGACGATCAACGTGCAGCCCGCCGCCGGTGGAATCACGACCGTCAACGCGATGGGCGGCTTAAGCGGGCTACCGGCGAACTGCTACGCGCCGGGCACAGTGGTGACTCTCAATGCCCTCCCCGCCGCCGGGTACATCTTTCAGGGTTGGACCGGCGGCGCCGTACCGACCGGTACCGGCAACGGGGCCAATGTCACCATTAACGGGCCCACCACCGTGACGGCCAACTTCGGCGTGTACCCGGCGCCCAATCTTACCTTTGGCGGAGCTCACTGGGGCTACACATCCGGCACCGCGTTTCAAATCGTCGGTTACATTGGGAACAACGGAGCGAATTACAACAACATCATGGTCACGCAGGTGGTATGGACGGCGGCGACCGGGACCGGTACCATCCCGAACACCACACCGCTGCCCATCGCCATCGGCAACCTTGCGAGCGGCACCGTGAGCGGCAACATCACCCTCACCTCGAGCATGCCCACCACCGTGACCGGGTTCACGGTCTGCACTTCGGGCACCGCCGTAATCCCGCAAACGGGTGTTACGGTGACATGGATGGACAATCAGAACTGCGGCCACGTGTTCCCGATAAACTAGCGGCTTTCCGATGTTTCGCGAATCGGACGGCGGCGATTCAGTAAGTGGGACAAGGCCGATCAGGCTTCGCGCGTGTGGGGCCCGAATCGATCCTGCCCTCGTCCGGAAAGCTGTCCCGAATCGGGATATCGCGGAATTATAGCTTAATGCCTCCTGTCCTTAATGCGGTTCATTTTATCCCAGCCAGAGCTTCCATTTTGCCGGTCTGGCTATGAGCAGTATTCACCCAACCACTTCTCCTGGGACGGCTTTAGTTTATTTCTCTTATTAGATTCGCCACTGCCTCCACCGGTTCTTGCGTTATTTCTTACAGGTTTCTCCTGCTGTGTAGCTCGAGCACCGGGCCATCCAGCAGGCGGAACGCGGAGAAACTCTCGCGCCGACGCGCGGGTAAAGCTCCCTCTGCGAGACGCACTAATGGCAGTTTGGCTATCGACTGGCGCGCAAGACAGACGATGCTATCCTGAGGATTCCGCCTTGCGCAAACTCGGCAGCAACTTCGAAATCATCACCCGCATGATGCATAAAGCCGATGTATAAAGGCGACACGATCACGGTCATCATCCCTTGTCTGAATGAAGAACAGGGCATCGAGCGCGTGCTGCGCAGCATGCCGGACTTCGTCGATCAGGTCATCGTAGTGGACAACGGCTCCACCGACCGCACCTCGCTGGTAGCGGCGTCGCTCGGTGCGCAAGTGATCCGCGAAGATGTACGCGGCTACGGCCGCAGTTACAAGCGCGGGTTTGCCGACGCCACCGGCGATGTCATCGTGACCCTGGATGGCGACCATAGCTATCCGGCGGACGCGCTCTCGTACTTGTTGGAGGCATTCCGGCATTTTGAGGTCGACTTTCTGAATGCTTCGCGCTTTCCCGTGCGCGACCGGCAGGCCATGAGCCTCAAGCACCATTTCGGCAACCTGATGCTTTCGCTCGCCATGTCGGTCTTATACTTCCGCTGGGTGCGCGACTCGCAATCCGGCATGTGGGTGTTCCGGCGATCCATTCTGAAGGACATGCAACTGGAAGCCGATGGCATGGCCTTCTCCGAGGAGATCAAGATCGAAGCGTTGAAGAACCCGCGCGTGCGCTTCGGCGAGATCTCCATCATGTATACTTCGCGGATTGGCGAGAAGAAACTGAATCCATGGCGGGACGGCCTGCAGAACCTGCTGTTTCTGATCAAGAAGCGGCTTCCACGGCGCAAGACATGAGCGGCGGAGATGTGACGGTGATTGTGCCGGTGTGGAACCGGCGCGAGCTGTTGGAACGTTTGCTGTGCAGTTTGCGCGCGCAGACGCAGGCGGCCGCGGAAGTGCTGGTGGTGGACGATGGGTCGCAGGATGGCTCGGCGGACTTCGCCGAATCCATAGGCGCCAGAGCCATCCGCATGGGCTCGCATGGCGGCTTTGCGCGCGCCGTGAACCGGGGCATTCGCGAGAGCCGCTCGCCGCTGGTGGCCGTGGTCAACAACGATGTGGAATTGGCGCCGGATTGGCTGGAAAAACTGTTGGTTGGGCTGGGACTGGGAGCTTGGTTTGCGACGGGCCGAATTCTGCAGGCGGCGGATCGCAGCCGCATCGACGCTACTTACGACGCGGTTTGCCGTGGCGGCACTGCATGGCGTGTGGGCCACGGCTGTCTCGACGGGCCGCCGTTTCGCGAAAGGCGCGCGATCCGGTCCGCGCCGTTCACGGCGGCCCTGTTTCGCGCCGGGTTGTTCGACAGAGTCGGGCTGCTCGACGAGCGGTTCGAATCGTACCTGGAAGATGTGGACTTCGGACTGCGTTGCGCGCTGGCCGGATGCGCGGGACGCTACGTGCCGGATGCCGTCGCCTGGCATGCGGGCAGCGCCACCTTGGGCCGCTGGCATCCGGAGACCACGCAGCGCACTGCGCGGAATCAGGTCTTCCTCGTCGCCAAACATTATTCGGGCCGTATGTTGCTGCGGTATGCGTGGCCCATTGCGGTGGCGCAAGGATTGTGGGGACTGGTAGCTCTGCGTCACGGGAGGGGCTGGTCGTGGCTACGCGGCAAGGCGGAGGGGTTGCGCCGGTTCGCCGACTTTACCGAGCCACGACCGTCAGGGAGTGGTCTTCCGGATATTCTGGCGGAAGGTGAACGGGAAATTCGCCGCGTGCAGCGGGAATCGGGGCGGGACTTGTACTGGACGCTGTATTTTCTGCTCACTGCGGGTGGGGCAAAGTGACACATGTGTGAGGCCGGTATCGTGATTGTGACATACGATTCGGAGGCCGAGATCGGGGCGTGCCTGGACCGGGCGCTCACCACCGGAGCCGAAATCGTGGTGGTGGATAACGCCTCTACGGATCGGACCTGCCAGGAAGTGACCCGGCGCGGCGTACGGCTTATCGCAAATCCGGAGAACCGCGGATTTGCCGCCGCGGTGAACCAGGGTATACGGGCGCTGGATACGCCATTCGTACTGCTATTGAACCCCGACGCGCGTTTGGAGACTTCGCTCGACGCCTTGGTGGAGTGCTGCCGCCGCCCGGGCGTGGCAGGCGCGGGAGGCAAACTGGTGGATGCCGCCGGTCTCCCGCAGTCCGGTTTTGCGGTGCGCAGCCTCCCCTCCCCGGCCGCCCTGATCTGTGAAGCCTTGCTCCTGAACCGAATATGGCCGGGCAACCCGGTGAATTGGCACTACCGTTGCTTGGGTTTTGACTTCTCCACGCCGGGTGACGTGGAACAGCCGGCGGGCGCATTCCTGATGATCCGCCGTGACGTGTGGCAGGAACTGAACGGATTTGACGAGCGGTTCTGCCCGCTTTGGTTCGAAGATGTGGATTTCTGCTGGAGAGCGCGGCAAAGAGGCTACCGGATGCGCTACACACCCGACGCTGTAGCTAAACATACGGGCGGACATTCCCTCGCAAAGATTTCGCTGGAGAACCGGCAGCTTTATTGGTATTGTAGTTTACTAGGGTTTGCAGCTAAGCACTATAGTTCCAGTACGGCTAGAATAGTTTGTGCGGCTGTTTTCCTCGGCTCCATACCCAGGATGTTTCTGGGAATGGCTGCATTTCGGAGCCTGACGTCCATCGCAGTATACGGTAAAGTGATGGCGCTGGCCGGCAGAACATTTATCCGGCCAGCCTGGCGGTAGTGTTTTTTCTTTTCCCGCGGTTTGGTGAACGGATTTACCAGTGATCGGCATTAATTCAGGTTCGAGTTCATGTCCCATAACGACTTCGTATCCGTCACGATCGTAACGTATAATAGCGGCCGTTTTATTAAGAGATGCCTGGAATCCGTGCTCGAACAGCGGTATCCGGGTAAGGAAGTCATCGTCATCGACAACGCCTCGACCGATGGCACGATCGACATCCTGGAACAGTTCGAAGACCGCTGCCAGATCGTCTACAACGAGGAAAACGCCGGGTTCGCCGCTGCCCAGAACCAGGCCATCGGGCTGGCTGGCGGCCACTGGGTGCTGACCCTGAACCCGGACGTGCTGCTGCTGCCGAATTTCATTCAGTCGCTGGTGGACGCGGGCAACTTCGATCCGAACATCGGCACGGTCTGCGGCAAGCTGCTGACTATGTCGTCCACCTTCGAGATCCCCGCCAAGCCGGTAGTGGACTCCACCGGCATCTACTTCAACCCCATGCTGCGGCACCTGGACCGCGGCAGCCAGGAAGTCGACAACGGCCACTATCTGCAATATGAATTCGTGTTCGGCGCCACCGCCGCCGCGGCGCTTTATCGCCGCGAGATGATCGACGATATCTCGCTCGACGGAGAGTTCTTCGACTCCGACTTCTTCGTCTACCGGGAAGACGCGGATGTGGCCTGGCGGGCGCAGTTGCTGGGCTGGAAATGCATCTACGTGCCTTACGCCCGCGGCTATCACGTGCGTAAGGTGCTGCCGGGAAATCGCGGTGCGCTGCCGCCCGAGATCAACATGCACTCGGTGAAGAACCGGTTCCTGATGCGGATCAAGAACATCTCGCCGGACCTGTACCGGCGAAACCTGTTCTCGATTACGTTGCGGGACATCACGGTGGTGATGTGCTGCCTGATGTGGGAACATTCGTCCCTGAAGGCGTTCTGGTTCCTGGCGCGGAACTGGCGGCGGGTAATGGCCAAACGCGCGGAGATCCAGAGCCGGCGCCGCGTGGACCATGCTTACATTGCCAGTTGGTTCAAATACGCCCCGGTGAGCGTGAAGGCTCCCAAGAAGGCGCCGCGGCTGGTGTCGCGCTCGCAAGCGGCCAAGACGTAAACGCGCGCGATGCGCATCGCCATTCTGGGTACCCGCGGCATTCCCGCCAACTACGGCGGATTCGAAACTTTCGCCGAAGAGCTTTCGGTAAGGCTGGCCGGGCGCGGACATGATGTTACCGTGTACTGCCGCGGTGCGGCAGTGCCACGCTCTACTTATCGTGGCGTTCGCCTGCGGTTTCTCTCAACCATTCGCCACAAATATTTCGATACCATCGCGCACACTTTCGTCTCCACGCTGCATTTGCTGGCGCACCGTGCGGATGTGGCGCTGTATTGCAATGGCGCCAACGCCATTTTCACCGTCCTTCCGCGGTTGTGCGGAATGCCGGTGGCGCTGAACGTAGATGGCCTGGAGCGCAAGCGCAAGAAATGGAACCGCGCGGCCAAAGCCTGGTATCTGGTTTCGGAGTGGCTCGCCACGTTTCTGCCGAACGAGGTGGTGGCCGACGCGCGCGCCATCCAGGACTATTATATGCGGCGCTACGGCAAACGCACCACCTTCATTCCGTATGGCGCGGAGACTGGCAAAGTGGAATCCACGGCGTCGCTCGCGGAGTTGGGCCTGGAACCGGGGCGCTACTTTCTGTATGTGAGCCGCATGGAGCCGGAGAACCACGCGCTGGAAGTGCGGCAGGCATTCGAACGCGTGCGCACGGAGATGAAACTGGCGCTGATCGGCGATGCGCCCTATGCGCGCGATTACATCCGGCAGGTGCGCGACACGCGGGATCCGCGCATCGTCATTCCAGGCGCGATCTATGGGCAGGGATATCATGAGCTGGACTCCCACTGTTTCGCTTACATCCATGCGACTGAGGTGGGCGGCACGCATCCCGCGTTGATCGAAGCCATGGGACGCGGCGCGCTGGTGCTCTACCGCGATACGGCCGAGAACGCCGAGGTTGCGGGCGATGCCGGCATTCCCTTCGGGGACGATCTGGCGGAGAAGATCGAACAGGCGCTGGCGATGAGCGATGCGGCACGGGAAGCGTTGCGCGGGCGCGCGCGCGAGCGCGTTGAGCGGCACTACTGCTGGGACGCGGTGGCCACGGCTTACGAAAATCTGTTCCAGTCGATAATGAAATGATGCCGCCGCGCTATCGCTCCTACGTGCTGGTTTCGCTGGATCGAATCGCGCGCAACTACCGCAATGTCCGCGCGGCCGTGGGCGCGGGCGTCGAGGTGATGGCGGTGGTGAAGGCCGACGCTTACGGGCACGGCGCGCTGGAGGTTTCGCGCATAGTGATCCGCGAGGGCGCGAAATGGCTGGCGGTCAGCTCGGTGGACGAAGGCGTGGCGTTGCGCGCGGCGGGGATTGCGGCGCGCATCCTAGTGATGGCCGGGTTCCTGCCCCAGGAGCGGGAAGCCCTGGTGGAATACGATCTCACGCCCACCGCGCACTCGCTGGAAGACATCGCGGAGCTGGATCGCATGTCCGAGCGCGCCGGGCGGCCGGTTGCGTTTCATCTGAAGATCGATAGCGGCATGGGAAGGCTGGGCACGCGCGCGCAGCCGGAGGAAATCGTGGCGGCGCTGGGCGGCTTGCGGCATGCCCGCATTGAGGGCCTCATGACGCATTTCGCCTCGGCGGCTGATTTCACTTCACCCCAGACGGACCGGCAGTTGGCCCGCTTCCACGCGTGCCTGGCGGCCCTGCGCGAGGCCGGGATCGGCGTCGAATGCATTCACACTTCGAGTACCAATGCGATCGGCTACGCGCGCAGGGATGCATGGCACAACATGGTGCGGGCGGGACACGCGCTGTACGGTTATGTCTCGCCGCCGCGCGGGGCGGGGCCGGGGCAGATTCTGGACGTGCAGCCGGCGCTCACCTGGAAAGCCAAGATCCTGGCTATCAAAGACATCCCCGAGGGCACTCTGGTGGGCTATGGCGGCACGTTCCGCGCGCCCTGCGCGATGCGCATCGCGATCCTGGGCGCGGGCTATGCGGACGGCGTGTTTCACCGCCTTTCGAATCGCGGCAAGGCGATCGCGGCCGGACAGATCGTACCGATTGTGGGAACCATCTCGATGGATCTGACCACCATCGACGTGAGCCGCGCCCCGGAATTGACGCCCGGCGACGACGTGACGCTGCTGGGAGCCGAGGGCGACGCACGGCTGGACGCGCAGCAGATCGCCCGAGTTGCGGGGACCATCTCGTACAATATTCTGTCGAGCATCAGCGCGCGCGTGCGGCGGGTGTACGTTTAACCAGCAGGTTAGACTATGAAATTCTTCATCAGTTACGCCGGCAAAGACGAGAAATGGGCCAAGTGGGTTGTGTGGGAACTCGAAAACGCGAAGCAGCGGTTTCGCTGTATCGCTCAGTTCCGGGACTTCGCTCCAGGCATGAACTTTATGGAGAAAATGCGCAAGGCCGCCGAAGCTGAGTCCACACTGGCTCTATTCTCAGGCCGCTATTTCAAGTCCAATTACTGTACTCAGGAACTCGACGCGGCGCTCACCGGGACCCGGAACCGGCTATTGCCGGTGCGAATCGAGCCGTGTGACCCAGGCGCCTATCTGCGAAACCGCATCCATATCGATCTTGTCGCTAAGCCGAGAGATTTAGCCAGGGAAGCCTTGTTGAACGGGGTGGAAGCCTACGTCACTCAGACACTCAAGGCCGGGAAGGATCGCGGCTTTCGGCAACGTCAGGATTTCCCGGGCCCGGCCCAAACGCCCGTGCATCGGGCGGTTGCGGTGGAGGGCGCAGTCATCGGCGCTACCCTCCACGTTCTATTCCTGGCCCCTGCGGTGGGTGGTCTGTCACCTCGAAAACAACTACGGGAAATGCAGAGTGCCGTCTCCCAGGCACGTAATGCGGCCGCGATCCGCTTCAAGGGTGTCTTTCACGTTCACGTCAATACACTGTTCGAAGAGTTGAATCGGGAATCGCCCCAGGTATTCCACTTCAGTGGCAAACAGAGTGGAGGGGACATTCTCATGAAAACGGAAGCGGGTAATCTCACCACGATTTCCGACATGGCGTTGGCGGGAATGTTTCAGTCGCTGGACCAGGGGCTCAAGCTTGTGGTCATCGATAGGTGCGCCTCGTTGCGCTGTGCGGCCAGAGTGGCCAAAGTCGTCCCATGCGCAATGGGAGTCGATGGGTCCCCATACGAGGAGGACACCGTGGCGTTCTACAGAGTGTTCTATCAGGCGATCGCGTCCGGCCGTTCTTTAAAAGATGCGACCGCTCAGGCCCAAACCGCCCTTAAGTTCAGGAAGGTCGCAACCTGCGACATTCCACGGTTATGCTGCCGTCCGGGCCTGGACCCCGCATCGGTTTTTCTGGTCAATCCTGATCGCAGGGGCCGCCCGGCACATTAAGCGAACGGCATTTCGAGCTAAAACGCCCACGTCACACTGGTATAGCCGGTGTTCGCATGATACCCCTGGTAAAACGACTCCAGGCCGAATTGTTCGTGATAGTTATAATACTGCCAGCCTGCATTCCAGCGCAGCTTCTCGCGCAAGCGGATGGATACCCGCGCCAGCGGCGCCTGGTAGCTCAACGGGAAGGTCTGCACCGGGGCAAAGATCAGCGTCGTGGGATCGGTGGCGCCGGCCGGCGTAGCGGAGCCGCGGCCATCGCCCGTATCGAGTGTGATCGCATAGCCCACGTAAAGATCCACGCGCTTGGTCACCACGAAGCGCGCAAGCAGATTGGCCGCATGAATATTACTGATGTATATCTGATTGCTGGTCAAGGGAGAAACCGCCGCAAGCCCGGCGAAGAACGCGATGCCGGAGAGCGAATCCAGATGAAGCTTCGAGTAACTGGCGTCCAGCGTGAACCAGTCGCGCGGCGCCCACGCCGCATTCGCGCTATAGTTCCGCGCGTGCGAGCTATAACTGCTAAGCGTAACCGAGTTGTTGTTGTAATTCTCTTTGTACATCCCGCCCAAAGTCAGCTTCTTGAGCCGGTACTCGAAGCGCCCGTTCAGGGCGACGTAGTTACGGAGGCTTACGGGAGCGAAGGGCTGGTTCGCATGGCCGACCTCGCTTTCCAGGTTGATGGTCATGGCTTTCAAGGGCTTGATCCGGACGCCCAACAGCCCTTCCTGCAAAACGTTCACTTGCTCATACATCGCGCCGCTGAGCGGTCCGGGAATCGCATAGTCCTCGGTATCCTCGATCCGTCTATCGGAATAGTGATAGCCGCCATAGAACGAAAGCCAGCGCTTCACACGATAGTGCAGATCCGTGGCGTTGGCGATAGTGCGCAGCCCCAGGTAACGGAAAGAAATGAAGTCGGATGTTTGCGTCGCCAGGTTGAATTGCTCGTAGTCGGAAGTGCCGTCGATTCGGGTGCTATTGATGGAAGTGTTGTTCACCAGCGTGAGGCTGGAAGTGGGAAAGACGCTGATGGAAAGATCGCCCGTCAGCGAAGGCCGCGATGCATCCCCGCCCACGGCCACTTGCTGGTTCTGCGCGCCCAGGGGTGTGACGCCGAACGCATTTTCATCCAGGATAAAGTTGCCCTTTCCCTCCACGTAGGTCACGCGGCCGTTCACCGCCAGGGTCTTGCCGCTCTTGTTGATGTTCCCCAGCCAGTAGGGGCTGGTACCGCGATACGGCGCCGAGCGCTGAAACTGGTTCAAGGTAACTCCCGTGGACGGATTGTCTCCCGCCTCCAATCCGTTTTCTTGATAGCCGCTGTCATCCTTGAAGAACACCCAGGTGTGCAAGAGCGTCAGCTTGAACCCGGCCAGATCCACATCGGCGCCCAGACGGAACTCATTCTGCTCGGTCCGTACGTTCTCGAAAACCGGAAATTCGTTGCCCGCGGTGCCGCAATAAATACTGCCATCGAAACACAACTGCACCGTGGAAAGCGCCGGCCCGTCTTGCGTGTTGCGGCTGTAGCCCAGGTGAAATTGAATCTTCGATTGCGGCAGAAGCGTCAGATTGTGGTCCTGCATGTGGCGGGTGGTGTCCATCATGTGCAGACCCCCGGCCACCGGCAGGCCCGGATTGAAGTAGTCGTCCAGCCGCCATAGCATGTCATAGCGGTATAGCTTGTTCTTTTCCACGCGCAAAGTTACCGACTGGTAGGGATCGTTGCCCAGGCCGATGGCAGTCAGCACGATCTGGTCGAACCAGCGCCCATGCCCGTCGCGCGAGTTCACGCTAAGATTGCCGCTCAGCAGCCGTATGCCGTTGCCATAGTTTACGTCGCTGCGATAGGTCCCCACGCTGCCATCCACCGCCGCGAAGCGGTAGCCGGTTTCGAAGGATTCCATCACGTTGTAGTCGCCCGTGTTGTCGCCGCGCGGGGAGCCGGCCTGGTCGGGTGTAGGCGCTACCACTTGCTGTGCCAGCGCCACGTGCGCCGCCAGAATCCATCCGACTAGCAGGCGCCTTTGGAGGGCGGGCAATCCTGCCCGCAGCCGCCTTCCAGGCGGCTCTTTCCGTGTTAGCAGAGTCTTCCCCATGTCTCTTTCTTACCGGAAGAAGTAAGCGTCGCTGTTCGACCCGTGAATGCGCACGTGGCACAGCGTGCAGCGCTGATAGCGCGGGTCCAGCATGTTATGCGTGTTCGACAGCGCCGGGATGCCGTTGTTGCGCGTGCCGAAACTGTCCGCGCCGTTGTGGCAGCGCAGGCACAAAGTGAAGACCACCGGCCGCGCCAGCAGCTTCGCGTTGGTCGACCCATGCGGCATGTGGCACGCCCCGCATCCTTCCACCCGCACCGGCGGATGCTCGTAGGCGAACGGCCCGCGTTTGTCCGCGTGGCATTTCAGGCAGGGCTCTTGATTGCCCTCCGCCCGCGTCACCATGCTGGACCCGTCCGCCATGCCCCAGGCGGGGGCGAACGTCCCATGCGGATTGTGGCAGTCCGTGCAAGCCATGAAGCCCTCGTTCACGCGGTGTTTGAAGGGCATGGAAAACTGCGCGCGCACATCCGCGTGGCAGCCGTAACATAGCTCGGTCTGTTTCTTTGCCAGCAGGAATTGCGCGGCCGGGGATTTGTGAATCGAGTGGCAGTTGGTGCACACCACGTCGGCCAGCGAATGCTCCGAACGCCGGATATTGGCCTTCGAAAAATCGCGCGCATGGCAGTTCAGGCAGGTGTCCAGGACGGCTTTAGGCTCCATCAGCGAGAATGCGCGCGGGATAGTGGTCTTCCCGCCGCGCGCTTCCACGTGCGCCTTCCCCGGACCGTGGCAGCCCTCGCATCCGGTGCGCTCGGGCGGCTGATCGCCGCTGGCGATACTCTTGTAATGTGGATTCTTATAGAAGTTGAACCAGACGTCCGCGTGACAAGTCTTACATACCGTGCTGCCAACGTAGCCGTCTGCCGCCATTACCGGCAGGCACGACACGCAGGCGCACAACAGGAGCAACCATCGGTACACTCTCTCAATATAAGGGAAAAATCGCTAAACACATGCAAATTCTGTTTGTCCTACCCGTCCAGGCGGATGATCTTCTTCTGAATGGCGTACTGCACCAATTGCGCCTTGTTATGAATATCAAGCTTGCGCATCAGGTTGAATTTGTGCGCCTCGATGGTCTTGACACTCAGATTGAGCGTGCTGGCGATTTCCTTGACGGAATTGCCCTCCGCCAGAAATTTGAGGATTTCCAGCTCGCGCCGCGTGAGGGTACTAAACCGCGGCTGGCGCGTGGCGGAATGCACTCGGCTGCGGAAATCGTTCACTAAGTGCGAAAGCATACGCGGGCTCAGGTAACTGCCGCCGCGGTGAACTTCGCCGATGGCCGACACCAATTGTTCCGCCGGACTGTCTTTCAGCAGGTAGCCGCTGGCGCCCGCCTCCATGGACTCCGCCAGGTAATCCTCGTCGTCGTACATGGTCAGGAACAGCACTTTTGTCTCAGGCCGGCCCTTGCGGATCTGGCGGGTGGCCTCGAAGCTGCTCAGTCCCGGCATGCTAATGTCCATCAGCACGACATCGGGCCGCAGTTCCGCGGCTTGCGCGATTGCATCCGCCGCGTTGGCAGCCTCGCCCACCACTTCGAAATCTGAGGTGGCGGAAAGCAGCGTTTTGATGCCCTGCCGGAACAGAGTGTGATCGTCGGTTAAAAGCGTTCGAATTGCCATAGTCGTCTCTTGGTTTCTTGCTCCTTGGACCTGAGAATCCTAATGCCGCGGCATCGCCAGTCGCATCGTAATTGTGGCGCCATGCCCGGGACTGCTGCGGATGTCCAAGCGGCCTCCCAACAGGGCGACCCGCTCACGCATGCCTTTCAACCCGAAAGACTTGGGCTGAGCCACCGCGCGATCCACATCGAATCCGACGCCGTCATCCTCAATCTTCAGTTCCAATAATGTATCGGTGGATCTCAGTAGAAGGTTTACCCGCGAGGCCCCAGAATATTTGCCGATATTCTGGTAACACTCCTGCACTACCCAGTATATGGCGGTTTGGGTCTCGCGCGGCAGGCCGGCGCCATAAGGGGTTAGCCTGAGGCGCAACTTAATGGGATAGAGCTTCCGGAAGCGCGCGCTCAGGTGGCGGATGGCGGCCGGCAGGCCCAATTCCTCAACCGCCGTAGGATGGAGCGCCGCGATGATCCGCCGGATCTCGGCGATGATCCGCTCCGTGACGCAGCGCGCCTCGGCCAGTTTCGGCCGCAGATCGGGCGGCGCGCTCTTTTCGAGCATTTCCAGGTGCAGGCGCAGGAACAGCATGGATTGGCCGGCCTCGTCGTGCAGTTCCCGGCTGAGCCGCCCGCGTTCCTCCTCTTCGGCCTGCAGAAGGTGGGCCGCCAGGGAGCGCACCTGCTCCTCGCGCGCCGCCAGATCCTGGATCAGTCGGGCACGCTCTGCGCCGCGCAGGCACCGCTCGGCGAACGCGTGCAGCAGATCCAACTCGCGCGGCAGCCAGCGGTAAGGCTTAGGGAAACTGAATTGGATGATCCCGCTCAAGTGGCCGCCCGAGAAAAACGGAATGGACCAGTAGGATTGAAAAACGCCGCGCATGCCCTCGTCCAACACCAGCCCCTCGTCGCGGCTGCCGGCGGCGATGTAGCAAGGCCGCGCCAGCCGCTTCATCGCACGCGAGGGCATGGGGGGGCGATCCCCAAGGGGAATTATGCGGCCGGCCTGCGCGTGGAACGTGCGCGTCAAGATCACAATGAAGCGGTGCAGCAGATCGTCCAGGCCGGTAGCCTCCATCTCGGCGCGGAGCAGGCCATAGAAGGCTTGCGTCTCGGCCTCGCGCACTTGGTAATAAGCGTCGTTGACGGCCAATAGAGTTCGGAAGTGCAGTTGCTGCCGTACGCCTTGCAGCGCGGCATGCTGCCGTGGGTGACGCTTGGCCAGCAAGCCATCGATTTCGCGGTCGTATTTGCTCAGCGCCTCCACCACCTCCATGGGCGCGACGTTCAGCTTGGCCAGGCGCCGGCTATTGTAGCCCACCTGTTCGAAGAAATCGGCGGATGGACGGTCGGCGGACGCCATCCGGGCTGCCGCGCCCGAAGTGATCAGCGACAGCGCCTTGAGTTGCCGCGCATCGCAAGCTCCCGCGGGCGGGACAGCTTTCAGGTGGCGCCGCAGAGCCGCATCCAGGCGCAGCAGGTACGGTCCGATGAGGCGGGCGAAAAGCGCCAATTGCCCGGCTAGCGGCTCGCCGAACATGCTGGCGGTTTCCGCGGGATGAGATTGTGCCAATAGTACAGGTGGCGGGAGAGCGGGAATGTTCTCGCCATTCTCTGGCTCTCGTTAGGGCCTGGGCGGTGAGCCAAGTCGGGCTGCAGACGTAAACCACCGTCCCGGCAGAGCGCCTGTTGCCGATTGGGCGATGTACCGCAAGGCTCTGGCCTCCGCGGCGGATGCACGCGATTGGCCCGTACACTGGTACGACGCGAAGAGCGTATTGGGCGCGGCGCGCCAGGCGTTGCGTGTAGAGAACTTCGACGCTCACTTCCTCCAGGTGCGGAGGGCCGTCGGGCGGCCCTGGAACATGGATCACAAGCTCGCCATGGCGGCGGCCATCGTCACGGCGTCCGCGGCTGCGGAAACTCGATCAAGGCCAAGTACGATCCGGCCAACCTGTTCCGCCTGAATTAAAATATCAAAACGTAGAGGAACCATGCCCCAGGAATACATCGAGATTCGCGGCGCCCGCGAAAAACAACCTGAAGAACGTCTCGCTGCGCATCCCCAAACGCAAGATCACGATCTTCACCGGCGTCTCGGGTTCCGGCAAATCGTCGATCGTCTTCGATACCATCGCGACCGAGGCGCAACGCCAGATGGACGAGAATTTCAGCATGTTCACCCGCACCTTCCGGGGCAGGCTGAACAGCGCGCGGGCAGTTATTTTAAGGATTTTAGGCAGCCGCCACCGTGGTGAGCTTCACCGTGGTTCCAACCGTACCCAGGCTCCCATCGGCGTCGAAGGGAGTCCGCTCGCGCAGATGCGCTGGGTCGGTAAGCGCCTGCCAGACTTTTTCCGGCGAGAAACACGCCAGAGCAGAAATGTTTTATTACAATGAACTAGTGGGAGCGCAGAACCTCCATGTGGACGATGACGGCTTGACCTGCCAGGACGTGCGTGCATGGGCGGAGACGAAGTATCGCCTTCTGGCGTTATACGACGAGCTGTTTTCGGCTGGGATGAAAAACAAATGGGATCAACGAGTCTACATTGACTTGTACGCCGGCGCCGGCTACAGCCACGTCACGGGACCGGTACATTTCTTAAGGGGTCCCCGATCATTGCGCTTACCGTTGCAAATCCCTTTGATAAGTACATTTTCTGCGAGGAGGCCATCCCCAGGGGATCGTCCAGCAACAAGGTCCTCAGCCTCTGTTTGGTTGATCCTTTGACTTCGGAATCAAATTCGCGACCTTGCAGTCTGCTTTCGAAGTTCTTTATCGATTTCGTGGTCCTTCTCGCGGTAAGGATGGATGCGAATCGCAACTACGACCATTACGTTGAAGGACAGTCCACGAAAATTGATGAAGCTCTTGGTAACACGCAATGGCGTGAGCGCCGGAAAGCCGTTGGCGTTAGGAAGGGAGACCTGAGGCAGTTTCTTGCGGTAGAGTTCTCGACGAGCATGGAGTCCCTCCGATACATCAAGCAGCCGCTTCATCGAATGAAGCTCGTCCGGTCCGATGATAAAACTTGCCACTTTATTATCTTGCGCTATTCGCTCGGCATCAGACTGCCTATAAATACTGGGACGACGTGCTGAAGTACAGCACGGATCAAACCAGCTTCTTGGAGTAACCGCGATGTCCCTGCTTTCAAAAATCGAATGGACAGATACGACATGGAATCCGGTTCGCGGCTGCACGAAAATCAGTCCTGGCTGTAAGCACTGCTATGCCGAGAGATTCGCGGAGCGTTTTCGCGGAGTGAAGGGGCATCCATTCGAGCAGGGCTTCGATTTGAGGCTTGTTCCTCACACCATAAGGAGAAACTATGGCACCCAACACATTTGAAAGTCGAATAGAATTTCAGAGGAGGGGCATATGTGCCCAGCATGCATCGCAAGCACAGTGGTAGTGGTCGCCGGAGCCGCATCCACGGGAGGAATTCTGGCGGTGTGCATCGGCACGTTCAGAAAATCTTCCAGAGCGAATCGTCTCGGTCTGTTTCAGAAAACAAAGGAGAAATAAAGATGGCAACAAGCAAAGAGAGAGAGAAGGAACACGGGAAAGAACATCTCGCGATGAACACACCCCCGATCGTGTCGCAGCAGGAGTGGGATGCTGCGCGCCAGCAACTCCTCGTGAAGGAGAAGGCCTTGACCCGCTCCCGCGACGCGCTTGCCGCCGAACGCCGGCGGATGCCTTGGCTGGCTGTGGACAAGAAGTACGAGTTCGACGGACCCAAGGGCAGGGTAAGCCTGCTCGATTTGTTCGAGGGCCGCCGTCAGTTGATCGTCTATCGCGCCTTCTTCGAGCCCGGGGTGTTCGGCTGGCCCGAGCACGCCTGCCGCGGCTGCTCCCTGGGCGCCGATCAGGTCGCCCACCTGGCCCATCTGAACGCCCGCGACACCACTCTCGCCTACGCCTCACGTGCGCCGCAGGCGGACATCGCGCGCCTGAAGGCGCGGATGGGTTGGGAGATACCTTGGTACACCATGACCGACGGCTTCGACGCGGACTTCGGCGTCGATCAATGGCATGGCCACAACGTGTTCTTCCGCGACGGCGAGCGGGTGTTCCGCACATACTATATCAACGCCCGCGGCGATGAGGCGATGGGGACCACCTGGAGCTACCTCGACATCACGCCGCTCGGCCGTCAGGAGACTTGGGAGGACTCGCCAGAGGGTTACCCCCAGACCCCGGCGTACAAGTGGTGGAACTGGCACGACAACTACGACGCCGTGGCCTCGCCTGACCCGAAGTGGGTCGACATAATTACCGACCCAGACGCCGCCTTCCGAAAGCGCACCGCAGAGGCGAAAGAGAGCTAAAGAAGGGCCATCACTTCGCTCCCTTCCAGCAGCCGGTCTTTCCTATATGACTGGAGACAGTCAGGTCGGGCGCGACCTCAGGAAAACGAAAACAGCGCCCCAGGCGCTAACGGAGAGAATGATGACAGGCCTGTGACGGCCGTCGGGCTCGCTCATGAAAATGACGTCACGGGGTCGATTGGAGAGGCCGCGCTGCCGGAAGCACTAATCGTCTATAAAGAGATTTGGGCGACATGGATGGGTTCTTTTCCGGGTATCCCCGTTCAGCCGCGTTCATTTTTGGCGAATACTGAAACACCCCCCAGGAGACTGCATGCCCCAGGAATACATCGAAATTCGCGGCGCCCGCGAGAACAACCTGAAAAACGTCTCGCTGCGCATCCCCAAACGCAAGATCACCATCTTCACCGGCGTCTCGGGTTCCGGCAAATCGTCGATCGTCTTCGATACCATCGCGACCGAGGCGCAACGCCAGATGAACGAGAATTTCAGCATGTTCATCCGCACCTTCCTGCCGCGCTACTCCCAGCCGGACGCCGATGCCATTGAGAACCTGAGCATGCCGATCGTGGTGGACCAGAAACGGCTCGGCGGCGGGTCCCATTCGACGATGGGCACCATCACCGACATCTACCCGGTGCTGCGGCGGTTGTATTCCCACATCGGCAAACCGTATGTGGGACATGCGAATGTCTTTTCCTTCAACGACCCCAAGGGCATGTGCCCGAACTGCAACGGCCTCGGCCGCAAGATGGGCGTGGACGTGGATCTGTTCCTCGATAAATCCAAGTCGCTGAACGAAGGCGCGATCCTGTTCGGTGAATATGCCGTCGACAGTTGGGGCTGGAACTTCCTCGGCCGGTCGAAACTCTTCGACATGGACAAGAGGCTTTCGAAGTTCAGCGAAAAGGAAATGGAACTGCTTTTATACAGCAAACCATATAAGTTGAAAACAAATGTCGGAGGCAAGACCTTCAATTTGACGTGCGAAGGTATCATCAGCCGATTTACCGCCAAATACATCACGCGCGACCTGAAGACCATGTCGGAACGTACACAAAAGACCGTGGCGCCTTACATTACCATGGCGCCGTGCACGGTGTGCAAGGGCGCGCGCTTAAGCCAGGAAGTGCTGAAGTGCAAGATCGGCGGATACAACATCGCCGAACTGGCCTCCATGGAAGTGGACCAGTTGATCGGTGTGATCCGGGCGACCAAGGAACCGAAAGCCGCACCGATTTTGAAAACACTGATCCAGCGCCTGCAATATCTTGTGGATATCGGCCTTGAATATCTCACCTTGAATCGTGAAACAGACACGCTCTCCGGCGGCGAATCGCAGCGGGTGAAGATCGTCAAACACCTGAGCAGCAGCCTCGTTGACGCGATGTATGTGTTCGACGAGCCCAGCGTGGGTCTGCACCCGCGCGATGTGCATCGTTTGAATGAACTTCTGCAACAATTGCGCGATCGGGGGAATACGGTTCTCGTGGTGGAACACGATCCCGATGTCATTAAAGTGGCCGATCATGTCGTGGACCTGGGTCCGCACGCGGGGAGTCAGGGCGGCCAGGTCATGTACGAAGGTCCGTTCAAGGGCCTGTTGAGCGCGGACACGCTGACCGGAAGATATCTGAAACAGCCGGTTTCGATCAAAAGCGATTTCCGTTCCCCCAGTGGAAAACTGCCGATCAAGAATGCGAAAGCCAACAACTTGCAGAACGTGAGCGTGGACATCCTGAAGGGCGTACTCACGGTGATCACAGGTGTGGCCGGTTCGGGGAAGAGCTCGCTAATTCATCGGACCTTTCTCCGCCAACACCCGGACTGCATTGTGATCGACCAATCCCCCGTGGGTGTCTCGAGCCGGTCCAATCCCGGCACTTATACCGGCATCATGGACGAAGTGCGAAAGGCCTTCGCGGCCGCGAACAAGGTGAGCCCATCCCTGTTCAGCTTCAATTCGGAAGGCGCGTGCGAGAATTGCCAGGGACTGGGTGTGATCTACACGGAGATCCCCGCCATGGGCGAGGTCAAGTCGCCGTGTGAGATCTGCGAGGGCAAACGATTTAAGGATGAAGTGCTGGAATACAAGCTCAACGGAAAATCGATCGACGATGTGCTGGAAATGACTGTCAGGCAGGCGATCGAGTACTTCAAGATCGACAAGATTACGAGCAAGCTACAGGCCATGAGCGACGTAGGCCTCGATTACCTGACCCTGGGCCAGCCGTTGAGCACGCTCTCCGGTGGCGAATGCCAGCGCATCAAACTGGCGAGTGAGCTGCACAAACAAGGCAGCATCTATGTGCTGGATGAGCCCACCATCGGTTTACACATGTCGGATATCAGTCACCTGCTGGAGATCGTGAACCGCCTCGTGGACGCCGGCAACACGGTGATTGCGATCGAACATAACACAAGCGTGATCAAGAATGCAGACTGGATCGTCGATATGGGCCCCGAGGGCGGCACGAAGGGCGGCAAGGTCATGTTCGAAGGCACGCCCAGGCAACTGCTCACGGCTAAAAATTCGCTGACCAGTGAGTACATACGGAATTAACGCGATGGGCAAAGCGATCGTCGGATTCACCATGTCCCGACCTCGATATGTTGCGATATGCATGTGGCACAACATCGATCGCGGCTTCATCTCGATTGGTGCTGCCGGGTGGCACATTTGTTTCGATGTTCTGGATCGCCTTCTCAGCGGAACTCCCATCGGCCGCATCGTTGCTGGCGAGGCGATGAAGTTCGGTTGGCCTCGGCTCAAACTCGGAGTACGCCCGGCGGTTCGGTATCGAAGTTTGCGAGCTGGCCACCCAAAGTCGCCCGATCCTGGGGCGAGGAGACCTGTATGAGATTCTGCGACGGTTTTGCGAACATCCATCCATTCTTCGTCCATGCGCCGGTCGTCCTCATTCCCACCGCGCGGCGCCACGGTCTGGCTCGGACGGCGAATTCGGACACGCGGCTTTGAATTGGCCACATACCTCATCACGGCCGCGGCTACCGCCACCGCGGTGATATTATGAGCAAAGTTAATGCCGAATTAGAAGCAAAGAAAGCAGGGAGCTCAGATGGGTTAGCGCAAACGTAATTGATTAGCGCGTTGAGAGGGGTCAAGAAGAATCGGGCGGCTGGGTTCCATTTTTGATGAGCTGGTGAAAAACATCCGTCACTGTGGCGATGCCTTTTTTGACGGTGGTGCGGGCCACGCTGGTGAATGCCGCAAAGGCTTCGGCTCCCCGTTCGTTCTTGGAGCAGTGCGA
>Ga0302325_10008965_pt1 | contig 21939 bp, 18 predicted proteins | sample Palsa_T0_2_FD_201948 | JGI IMG/M metagenome (GOLD analysis project Ga0302325, IMG submission 201948) | Peat permafrost microbial communities from Stordalen Mire near Abisko, Sweden - Palsa_T0_2 | ecosystem: Environmental > Terrestrial > Soil > Palsa > Peat permafrost | place: Sweden: Abisko...
CGAGGGTTGCAAGATAGAGATGCGTGTGCCCCCCGGAGACGACCAGTGCGAGAATAGGGGTTTCAAGCGCCGTTACGGTGCTGGCTTGTTCGAGCAGAACCGCGTGAATGTGGCCTTCGAGGTGATTGACCGCGATGAGCGGCTTGCCGAGCGCATAGGCGAGGGACTTGGCGTAAGTGATGCCAACCAGCAAGGCTCCCGCGAGGCCCGGCCCGGATGTTACGGCGATCGCGTCGAGGTCGCTGAATTTGGCATTGGCCTCGGCAAGCGCGGCGCGGACGACCGGGACGATGTTGCGCAGGTGCTCGCGGGAGGCGAGTTCGGGGACGACTCCACCGAATTGGGCATGGGTGGCGATCTGCGAGGTGACGATATTGGACAGCGTCTCGCGTCCCCGCCGAACGATGGCGGCAGCGGTTTCGTCGCAGGAGCTCTCAATGCCGAGAATCAGGCCAGTACCTCGGCCTTCCGATGTTTCCGCTTGCTCACTCACATCATCCATACTAAAGAAACCAGGACGAGACGAACGAAATGGCGACGAAGCGAGAGTCGGCGGAAGGGATTGTGGCGAGGCTGCGGCAGGCCGGGTTTACGGCGTACTTCGCCGGCGGCTGTGTGCGCGATCTGTTGCTCGGGCGCGAGCCGAAGGACTTCGACGTGGCGACCGATGCGCGGCCCGACGCGGTGCTGGCGATGTTTCCGCGCACGTACGCGGTGGGAGCGCATTTCGGGGTGGTGCTGGTTCGCGAAAGCAACGATACCGGTGAATTTGTAACCGAAGTTGCCACATTCCGAAACGACGGCGCGTACTCCGATGGGCGTCATCCGGATGCGGTGCGTTTCTCCGACAGCGCTGAAGAAGATGTGAAGCGGCGCGATTTCACCATCAATGGAATGTTGCTCGATCCTCTCGTATTGCGCGAGACGGGTGATCTGGACGCGGCAGTGCTCGACTTTGTTGGCGGGCGCGTCGATTTGACAGCGGGAGTCGTTCGGGCGATTGGCGATGCGCGAGTTCGCTTTGAGGAAGACAAGCTGCGGATGTTGCGTGCGGTGCGCTTTGCAGCTCGATATGGCTTCCAGATTGAGTGGGCGACGGTCAGGGCGACTCGCATTGTGGCGTCTCAAATCGGTCAGGTGAGCAAGGAACGAGTCCGCGAGGAATTGACTCGCATGTTGACTGAGGGGCAGGCGCGACGGGCGTTTGAGCTGCTCGACACTACCACCTTGCTCGAGCAAGTCCTGCCCGAAGTTGCCTGGATGGATGGCGTTGAGCAGCCTCCGCAGTACCATCCCGAAGGCGATGTTTGGGAGCACACCATGTTGCTGCTGGAGAAGCTGCCGGCGGATTGTTCGCCGACCCTGGCATGGGGCGCGCTCCTGCATGATGTGGGCAAGCCGGCCACCTTCCGGCGCGCCCCCGACCGGATCCGTTTCGATGGGCATGTTGAGGTTGGGGTTCGGATTGCAGAGAAGATTTTGCAGCGGCTTCGCTTCTCCTCCGAAGAAACGTCACAGATACTGTTACTGATTCAAAATCACATGCGTTTTGGCGACGTTCACAAGATGAAGCAGTCGACGTTGAAGCGTTTTTTTCGTCTGCCGCACTTTGAGGAACACCTGGCGCTGCATCGCATGGATGCGTTATCGAGCTTCGGCGAACTGGCTAATTACGAGTTTGCAAAATCTTGCTATGAGGCAATTCCTGAAGAGGAGGTCCGCCCGGAGTTGCTCGTAACTGGGCGAGACCTGATCGAGGCAGGATATTCGCCGGGGCCACGGTTCAAGGAGATGCTTGCGTTGGCGGAGGACGCGCAGTTGGAAGGGAGGATTGGCTCTCGGGAAGAGGGGTTGGCACTAATCCGGAAGGCGTTTGCCGAGATTTGAGAATCCCATGTCTCTGACACGAGAAATGGGGCACCCGGCTGAAAACGCGGTTCCCTCCAATGCCTCTTCGACTGCGCTCAGGGTTCGGTCGGGATGACAAATAACCGTGGGTTGGTTCAAATCGCACGTCCCGCTGCCGCGCCTGACGCCCAGGCCCATTGGAAGTTGAATCCGCCCAGGTGTCCAGTGACGTCAACAACTTCGCCAATGAAGTAGAGGCCCGGAACTCGCTTTGCTTCCATCGTTTTGGCGGAGAGTTCGCTGGTGTCGACACCTCCGGCGGTGACTTCGGCCTTTTCGTAGCCTTCTGTGGTTTCCGGGTCGAAGGGCCAGTGGTGGAGCTGGTGCTCGAGTTGCTGAATGGCGGCGTTGGTCCATCGCGGAGGGTTGGCGAGGTCGATGAGCCGATCGGCAAGTCTGGCGGGGAAGTGGTTGCGCAGCGTGGCTTTGGCTGTCTTCGCATCGCGCTTGGTGGTGCCCGTGAGCAGCGCCGCTGTCGCTTCTTTTCCGGGTGCCCAATCGATGGTGATCTGCTGAGACTCCTGCCAATACGAAGAAATTTGAAGGACAGCTGGGCCACTGAGTCCCCGATGGGTGACGAGCAATTTTTCCCGAAATTTCTGATGGCCAGCGGAAGCAATCACTTCGGCGGAAAGCCCAGTTAGGTCGGTCCACGACTGCTGTTCGGCCTGGTCGAGAACCAGCGGCACCAAGGCTGGGCGGCATTCCTGAATCCCGATGCCGAATTGCTGCGCGATTTCGTAGCCGAGCGAAGTTGCTCCCATCTTCGGGATGGAGAGGCCTCCAGTCGCGATCACCAGCGCGGGCGCGCTATATTCGGTCGTTTGCGTCTGAACCTGGAAGCTGTTGCTGTGGTCGATACTTGCCACATGTTGGTTCAGGAAGATCTCGACCCCCGCTTCGGCGCATTCGGCCAGCAACATAGCCACAATCTCTTTTGCGGAACCATCGCAGAATAGCTGTCCGAGCGTCTTTTCGTGATACGGGATGCCGTGCTTCTCGACCAGCGCGATGAAATCCTGCGGAGTGTAGCGCGCAAGCGCCGAGCGAGCGAAATGCGGATTCGCAGAGATGAAATTCTCGGGTTTGCAATGGAGGTTGGTGAAGTTGCAGCGGCCTCCGCCAGAGATGAGGATCTTCTTCCCGACGCGTTCGGCGTGGTCGAGCAGGGCGACACGTCTGCCACGTTTGCCGGCTTCGATGGCGCACATAAGGCCGGCCGCGCCCGCGCCCAGGACGATTGCGTCGAATTGAATAGCGGCCATCCGGCTAAATCAATCCGGCGAACTCAGCTTTGGCCTGGGCGAGTTGAGGCAGGTCGGGATCGGCGTCTTTCCAGGTGTTGAAGAAGTCGTGGTAGGCCTGTTTGGCGGCACTCTTATCGCCGAGCATGACCTCGGCTCGGGCAAGGCCGAGCTGGGCCTGGGCGTAATCCTGGTTGGGTGCGTCGAGGGCCGCACCTTTGTAGTGCGTGGCGCGGTGGAAGGCCGCTGCCGCGTTCGCGCCGTCGTGCAGCTGGAGATAGGCGAGGCCGCGAATATATTCCTGGGGACAGATAAGGTTGTAGTTGCCCATGACGTCCATATCGCGCAATGCCTGCTCGGGGCGTTTGCGGGCGAGATCGTCGGCCGCCCTGGTCAAGGGCAGAGACAGCGTCAGCAGGATGCTGTCCTCAGGGTATTTCTTTCTTTCGCCGTCGAGCATCGCCAAGGCCTTCTTGCCGTCTCCGCAGAGCGCGGAAGGCAGCCCCGCTTGGCGGACGGTGAACTTCGAATGATCAGTGGCAAGCGCTTGTTTTACAAGATCAGGCACCGTCTGGCATTGGTCCGTAATGGCGAGGCCGGTGGCTTGAGTCAATAAGTTCTGTGCCACTGTCGAGGGAATCTTTTGTTGCATTGCCTGTGACTCGGCCTTGGCGTAAAGCGTCTGGGCCTCATGATAGCGGCCTTGAAATTCGCGAATGAGCGCGAGGCTACGGATCATATCGTATTCGTCTGGCTTCCCGACCGCCCAGTCGAGCTGTTCCTGCATCCCTGCCTGATCGCCAACCAGGAAATCGAGTTCGAGAAGATTTCGCCGGAACTCCGTAAAATTGGCGACCCCTAGCGACGATGCTTTCGCGGCAGCCAATTTCGCCTCGCTGAATCGGTCCAGGTTGAGCAGAGCACTGACGTAGTTTCCCTGGGCGTTGCCGTCGGCGTCGTGAATCGCGAGCGCCTTCTCGGTTGCGTCGAGATATTTTTCCATCTCGCCGATTTTGGAATAGGCCCAGCCGAGGTTGATCCAATCATGGGGATTGTCAGGGTAGGTCTTGGTTGCCAATTCGAGCGTTTCGATGACCTTGGGAATATTTCCCAACACATACTGGTAGTAATGCGCGGCGATGTATAGCCGCTCGTTTTCGCTGACGTGGCCGGAGAGCTCGTATGCCTTTTTGAAACAGGCGTTGGCGCGATCGGGGTCGTCGGCGTTGCCGAGCACTACGCCCAGACGCGACCAGGCCATGGCGAAGTTAGGGTCCAGATCGATCGCGTGTTGGTAGTGACGCTCGGCCTCGGGCACGTCATTGCCTTTTTGATGTTCGAGGTCGCCCAGGGCGAAAGCGCGGAAGGCCTCGAGCGACGGCGTCGTCGCTTGGCCGAAGGGAGTCTCGATATTGGGGATCGACGCGAGCGATCGGCCAAGTTCGTCGCGAAGCGCGGTTGCTGCCCGATCAAGCGCATCGAGGACGTGGTCTTTGTCCGCGGCCTGGGCTTGTTCGCGGGCGATGGTGTCGCCGCTGCTCGTGGCCTGGGCCTCGAGGACGATCAAGTACTGGCCGCCGAAATGGGCGATCGATCCATTGATGAAGGCCTTGATGCCTTCGCGGATGGCGATTTCGCGTGCGGCCTCGGGAGTGATCTTATCGCTCGACGACTTGCCAAGATACTGCATGCTCTGGCGGAGATGCTCCTGGCTGACGACGGTGAGCAGCGGTGATTGTTCGAGCTGGATGGCAAGCGGTTGATTGAGGGTCGCGTCGAAGGCCGCGTCTCCGGTTTTGTTGGCGAAATCGGAGAGCACGATGCGGTCTTTTGGCACAGACGGCGCGCCGGACGCCGTCGTACCCGCAGTCTCAACGGCAGGTGGCCTGGATTGCGAATACTTCCACCAATAAAAACCCGCCGCAATCGCACCGATGAGCAGGATTGAGAATGCACCCACAATCGGCAAACGGCGGCGAGCGGGGCTCTCGATGGCAGGCAACGAAACGCGGGAAACGGTAGATCTGCCCATCAATCGTTCCAACTCGGCGCGCAGGATGGTCGCAGATTGGTAACGGTCGTTGCGATCCCGCGCCAGCAGCTTGAGAATGATACGCTCTAGCTCTTTTGGAATTGCGGGGTTGATTTTGCGCGGCGGGTCGGGCTCCCTGGTCAGCAGTGAAGCAAGGATATCGACGCTGACATTGCCCGGGAAGGGCCGTTTGCCGGTGGACATCTCGTAGAGCACCGTGCCCATCGAGAAAAGATCGCTGCGCGCGTCGAGCACTTGCCCTCGGGCCTGCTCGGGCGACATATAGGCCACCGTGCCGACGGTCGAGCCGGGAACGGTGAGGGAATTCTGGCCGTCTCCTCCGGCTTCGCCCATGGTGTCGGAGGTTTCGTCGATGGAGAAATCGCGGGTCTGTTTGGCCAGGCCGAAGTCGAGTATCTTGATTTGCGGCGAGTCCTGCTGGCGCCGGACGATGAAAATATTCGCCGGCTTGATGTCGCGGTGAATGATTCCGAATTGATGGGCCTCTTCAAGGCCGCGGGCCAGTTGCAGGGCGAACTCAAGCACCTCGCCGATCGGCAGCGGTCCCTTGCGCATGGCCTCGCGCAAGGTTTGTCCCTGCAGCAATTCCATGACGAGATAAGGCTTGCCGTCATGTTCGCCGACGTCGTGCACGGTACAGATATTGGGGTGATTCAGAGCCGAAGAAGCCCGCGCCTCGCGGAGAAAGCGCTCATGCGTCGCGTGACCAGGAGTTCCCGAACCGAAGTAGCTGGCCTGCAATTGCTTGATCGCCACGTCGCGATGCAGGCGGGTGTCGCGCGCCCGGTAAACGACGCCCATGCCTCCGCTGCCAAGGCGTTCGAGCAGTTCGTATGGTCCGATGGTCGTGGGCATCCCGTTCAATCGGCGGGCAGGTTTGCGGTTTCACTGGAAACCCCGGATGCATACCTGCTCTCACGCTTTTACCGTATCACGGGCTGAAACCGCTTCAGCGAATCTCGATGACTGCCAGACCCTTCTGCGGCACGGTGATGCTGAGGCCATCGCGCCCGACTTTCGCCGTTTCGGGTGGGCCGATTTCTGAGTCCTTGCGAAGCTCTTTGATCTGCGTCTGCGTGGGATAGCGCGGCTTGCCCATGCGGTCGTAGGCGCCTAAGGTGTCGCCATGTTGCGCATCGACGCGACGGATAGTTGCCGTTGCCTTCGCCGAAACGCCGCTCAGGTTGAGGCGGAAGCTCTTGTCGGGTCCGGTTGCTTCGGGTTCAACCAGGTTCCACAGCGCGACGACCACCGTGCCGTCCTGGCGTTTCGTGGCCAGGGCATCCGGGCTCAGGATGGTGATGCGCTGGTCGCCCAGTTCATGCAGCAGCTCGAAGGCGTCAAAGGCCGGCTTGGGAATGCCGCCGGGAGCGATGAGTCCGTAGCCGCCATAAAACGGCTGCTTCACCGGGCCTTGTTCCTCGAAGACGTCGGAGAAGGTCCAGTAAGACATGATGTTCACCATGCCATCGCATTGGCGGATCGTGTCCGCCATCCATGGCCCCATATAGATCGAGTCGGTGATGGGGGATTCGTTGGCGTAAGTCGCGTTGAACTCACTCCAGATAAGCGGCATGGCCGGTTTGGCGGATGCCAGGATCTGGTCGTGGACTTTCTTCACGGCGGCGCAGACCATCTGGTGCGGCGGGATCGGACGGTGGTCGCCGAAAACATCCTGCGCGACGTCGTTGCCGTAGACGTGGGTCGAGACAAAATCGAGTGGGACGTTGTTTTGCGTCGTATGAGCAATGATGTCGCCCACCCAGGCGGCTTGTGCTGTCGCCGGGCCGCCGACACGGATTCTCTGATTGACGGCCTTGAGCGCCCGAGCAGTGTGGTCGTAGAGCTCGAAATAAGTTTGCTGGGAAGGGCGACCACTCCAGAAATCGATGTTGGGTTCGTTCCAGACTTCGAAATACCAGGAAGCGACTTCGTCGACGCCGTAGCGTTCGACCAGGTGTTGGGCGAAGGCAGTCATCAGCGTGTCCCATTTGGCGTAGTTTTTCGGCGGGGAAACGTTCTGCTTATACCAGAACGGATGCAAGTCCTGGGGGCGCAGCGCGAGCTTCTTCGGCATGAAGCTGATTTCAACGAAGGGTTTCACCCCGTTCTCGAGCAGGCCGTCATAGATCTGGTCGATATAGGAGAAGTTGTAGACTGGATTCCCCTGCGCGTCTTCGTCATAAACGCCCAGTTCGTCATGCAGGATCGCGTGGAAGCGGACGTACTTGAACCCAGTGATCTGCTTGACTTCGCGGAGATCGCGGCGGTAGCTGTCGCGCATGGTGAGCTCGGCGCGGCCGGAGCCGAACATCTCTTCCCAAAAATGGGGAAAAGGCGTGGACGCCCCCTGGGCGTCGATGGTGATCGTCTCCGCGGCCGGGGATTGTGCTTGCAGCAAGGGCGCCGCGCACCAGGAAGTCAGAATCAGGAATAAAACGGTTCGACGCATTTCTTCTCCTTCAGACGCAGAGCACTGCTTCTCGATAAATCTTCACTGTCTTTCTATCAGGTTTCCGCTAACCTCGCCTGTCATCTTGCCGATACGGTTTGCAGTGACGAGGGAAACCGGTCGAACCCCGTGCCACTTGGATGCACGTTGGGCCTGCATGAACCCTCGCCAAAGTACAAGAGTGTAAAAGTACCTGCGGCGGTGTGTTTCGGTCGCCGCGGCGGTTGATTGACGCCGGTCTACATGGTCGAAGGATTGAGGGTGGGGTATGGAGTTCGCCGAGGAAGTGCGGGAGTTCCTGATCGAGAGTAATGAAAATCTTGGCGTCCTCGACCAGGAGATCGTGGAACTGGAGAAGAACCCCACCGATGAGAAGCTGATCGCGAGCGTCTTCCGGACAATCCACACCATCAAGGGGACCTCGGGTTTCTTTGGTTTCGAGATTCTCGGTTCCACCACCCATGTGGCGGAAAACCTGCTGGGCCAGGTTCGCGAGAAACAGCGCAGCCTGACGCCGGAGCTGGTTTCCCTGGTGCTGGAGACAGTCGATGTCGTCAAGGCAGTACTGGCGAACATCGAGGAGCGCGGCGAAGAAGGCGCGGACGTTTACCACGACCTGCGCAAGCGGCTCGACGACGCTTACAACTCGCCCTCAGGTTCATCTGCCGCCCCGGAACATTCCAGTGCCGCGCCGGCAAACTTCAGGACGGGCCATGCCGTTGATGCCATGGAACGCGCCGGGGCGGAGACGCCGCTTGAGAATCACTCCACGTCTGCATTCCCTTTGCCAGCCGAGGAAGTCACTGTCATGGAGGCTGCTCCGGAGCCGGTTGAAGACGAACACCTTGAGGAGCCGTCGGTCGAGCCGGCAATCCATGGAAAATCCGAAACGGCGCTTGCGAAGCCCGGCGTCGCAAATGTGGTGCCCTCGGCAGGCAGCGGCGCGAACAACTCGGCCGCCGGCTCGACCATTCGCGTCGATGTTCATCTGCTCGACAAGCTGATGAACCTGGTTGGCGAACTGGTGCTCGCGCGCAACCAGATTTTGCAGGGCAGCGCCGACAAGACTGGCGCGAGCAGCGGCGCTTCGCAGCGGTTGAACCTGATCACCAGCGAACTCCAGGAAGGCGTAATGCGCACCCGCATGCAGCCGATCGGGGTGGTGTGGAACAAGCTCCCGCGCGTGATTCGCGACCTGGCTTCCGAGGTGGGAAAGCGGATCGAGATCGTCATGGAGGGCGCGGAGACCGAGCTCGACAAGACCATCATCGAAGCCATCAAAGATCCCCTAACGCATATCGTCCGGAACTCCTGCGACCACGGCATCGAAAAGCCGGAGGTGCGGGTCGCCAAGGGCAAGAAAGCAGCGGGAACTGTCCTGCTGCGGGCGTATCACGAGGGCGGCCACGTCAATATCGAGGTGTCGGACGACGGCGCGGGCATCGATCCCGAACGGGTCAAGCGCAAGGCGGTCGAAAAAGGTCTGGTGCGCGCCGAGCAGGCTGCGCTGATGAGCGAGTGGGAAGCTCTCCGCCTGATCTTCCTCCCCGGATTTTCGACGGCGGAAAAAGTCACGAGTATCTCCGGGCGCGGCGTTGGCATGGATGTTGTCAAGACCAATATCGAGAAGATCGGCGGCGCGGTCGACCTCTTCAACCGTCCCGGTGCGGGCAGTACCGTCAAGATCAAAATTCCTCTGACGCTGGCGATCATTCCTGGCTTGATTATCAGTCTCGACAACAACCGAATCAGCAGAGGCATGGCGGTTAAGCGCGAAGACCGCTTTGTCATTCCCCAGGCAAACCTGCTCGAACTGGTGCGGCTGGAAGGCGCCGAGGATTGGAAGCAGATTGAACACATTCACGGCACCCCCGTCTACCGGCGGCGCGGTAAACTGCTGCCGCTGGCGTATCTCAGTCAGGTGCTCGGTTTTCCGCCGCGCGGTAAAGAGCGCGATGTCGAGAGCGATGTGTTGAACATCGTCATCGTGCAGGCCGAGGAGACGGCGTTCGGCCTGGTCGTCGACGGGGTGAGCGATACCCAGGAAATCGTGGTCAAGGCGCTCGGCAAGCAATTGAAATCGCTGAGTTGTTATGTCGGCGCAACGATCATGGGCGACGGCAAGATTGCGCTGATCCTCGATGTTCCCGGGCTGGCGAGGCTCGCGAATATCCTGCCCCAGCAACTGGAGCGCGGCCGCTCCGAGGCGAAGAGCGCCGAGACGAACGCGAACGAGAAGCAGACACTTCTGCTGTTCAGAGCAGGACGCTTTCCGCGGCTGGTGGTGGCGCTATCGATGGTTGCGCGGCTGGAGGAGTTTTCCCGTTCGCGGGTGGAATATGCCGCGGGTCTGCCGGTGATCAACTATCGCGAAGCCATTCTGCCGCTCGCCTCGCTGGGGGCGATGCTCGATCCTGGCGTGCCGGATGCGGCGATGGACAATGGCTTGCTCCAGGTGATTGTTTTCAGCGAGGGTAACCGCCATGTCGGCCTGGTGGTCGACCAGATTCTCGACATTGTGGAAGAGAAGGTCACGGTGAAGCGGGCAAAATCGTCGTTCGGCCTGCTCGGGTCGGCAGTGGTGGGTGGCAAGATCACTGACTTTCTCGACCTGGGCGCACTGATCGAGGCGGTCATAGGCGGTCCCGCGGAGGCGCAGCCATCGTCCTCCGGTGCGGTGCTGCTGGTCGATCCCTCGAAGATTTCCCGTGGTGTGCTGCGCAGTTATCTCGATATGCATGGCAGCCAGGTGCTCGAAGCTCCGGACGCCGACGCAGCGCTCGAAATACTCTCGCGTGTCCCGGTTGCGCTGGTGATCGCAGCCGCAGGCCGTGCCAAATCGGGTGGCGCGGCGTTGCTGGACGCAATGCGAGGCCGCGATCGGCTGGCCGCGATTCCCGTTTTGGCGATCCTGGAATCGGGCAGCGCAGGCGATTGGTGCGTCGAAACGCCGGCCGGTCTTCGCTTCGATGGCGCGGTCGCACGGACCGACCGCGGCGGCCTGTTGGCTTTCCTGCACCGCCTGGAAAACATAGAGGCCGCGAGGGAAGTCTCGTTGGCGGGGAGTGACAAATGAGCGAAGCAAGCGGTGCGATCGGATCGGGATCGGCAACCCAGACGCGGCAGTATTCCACCTTCCGGGTCGCCGACATGTTTATGGGCATCGAGTTGACGCGGGTGCAGGAGCTGCTGCGCTACCAGGAGATGACCAGCGTGCCGCTGGCGCCGCGGGCGATCGAGGGGTTGATCAATCTTCGCGGGCAGATCGTTACCGCTTTGGACGTGCGCCGCATTCTCGGCTTGCCGGCGGTGGCGTCGGAAGAATCGCTGCCGATGAACATAGTGATCCAGTCGGATGGCGGGGCTGTGAGCCTGCTGGTCGATGAGATTTGCGATGTGCTCGATGTACCGCTCGAGGCTGCCATGCCGCTGCCGGAAAACCTCCCAGCGCAACAGAGGGAGCTGATTGAGGGCGTGTATCAGCTGGAGTCCGGATTGCTGCTGGTGATGAACACGGAGCGGGTGCTGGAAAGCGCGGCGAACTGATTCCGGCGTGTGGTTGGGACTTGCGGTTGGTAACACCAAATTCTTTGCACGAGGAAAGCTGGAAATCATGTCGAACGCACGTAGCAATAGCGGCAGTGCCGTCGCAAACGCTCCTGTCTCCACCCACGCTAAGAGTGTGACAGTCACTATTCCGGCCGCCAGCGGCCTGCACGCGGACGAAGTCGCCGCCCTGCAGGCCGTTGTCGCCGCCATCGGCAAGTCGCAGGCGGTGATCGAGTTCCAGATGGATGGGACGATCCTGACCGCGAACGACAATTTTCTTGGGGCGGTGGGCTATTCACTCGGAGAAATCCAGGGTCGGCACCACCGGATGTTCGTCGACCCGGCGGAGCAGAATTCTCCGGCATACACGGAGTTTTGGGCAAGGCTGAACCGCGGCGAGTACCAGGCAGCGGAATACAAGCGAATTGCCAAGGGCGGCAAAGAGATTTGGATACAGGCATCGTACAACCCGATTTTCGACGCGCAGGGATTGCCGTTCAAGGTGGTGAAGTTCGCTACCGACGTGACCGAGCAAAAGCTGCAGACCACAGACTATGCCGGCCAGATTGCCGCCATCGGCAAGTCGCAGGCGGTGATCGAGTTCCAGATGGATGGGACCATCGTCACGGCGAACGAGAATTTTCTTCACGCCCTGGGATATTCGCTGGACGAGGTCAAAGGCCGTCACCACCGCATGTTTGTCGACCCCGTCGACCAGAATTCTCCAGCGTATGTCGAGTTCTGGGTGCGGTTAAATCGCGGCGAATATCAGGCGGGAGAGTACAAACGCATTGGCAAAGGCGGCAAAGAGGTTTGGATCCAGGCCTCATACAATCCGATCTTCGATTTGAACCGTCGCCCGTGGAAAGTAGTGAAGTATGCCACCGACGTGACCCGGCAGGTCAAGATGCGGACCGAGATGGAAGAGGTGATCGGCGGCCTTGGGAGCATCGGCGATACGGCGCAGGCGCTCGCGTCCTCGGCCGAGGAACTAACGGCGGTGAGCCAGCAGCTCACGGTCAATGCGGGCGACACGGCGCAACAGGCCAACACCGCCTCGGCGACCAGTGAGCAGGTCTCTGCCAACGTGAATGTGGTGGCTGCGAGTTCGGAAGAGATGATGGCGTCCATTCGCGAGATTTCGAAGAGCGCCACCGAGGCCGCGCGGGTCGCGAAGGCGGCGGTCGGGATCGCCGAGACCACCAACACCACTATCCACCAGCTGGGAACGTCCAGCGCGGAGATCGGCAAGGTGATCAAGGTCATCACATCGATCGCCCAGCAGACCAACCTGCTGGCCTTAAACGCAACGATCGAAGCCGCCCGCGCCGGTGAAGCCGGCAAAGGTTTCGCGGTAGTCGCCAACGAGGTCAAGGAACTGGCGAAGGAAACTGCTCGCGCCACCGAGGAGATTGGCCAGAAGATCGAGGCCATTCAAACCGATACCCAGGCTGCGGTGAAGGCGATCGGCGAGGTCAGCCAGATCATCAACCAGGTCAACGACATCTCGAATGTTATCGCTTCGGCGGTCGAAGAGCAGACCGCGACGACAACGGAAATTGGACGCAACGTGACCGAGGCGGCGATGGGGACCAACGAGATCGCCACCAGCATCTCCGGGGTTGCTAAGTCCGCGCAACTGACCACTGCGGGGGCGGCCGACGCCCAAGCCTCGGCGCGCTCCCTGAGCGAAATGGCGGCCAAGCTGCAACTGCTCGCCAACAGCGTCAGCATCAAGCGTTGAACGGAGAAAGGACGCGGCCCGCGCGGTAACTGTCCGAATGAAATTAGTGAGAGGAGACCTACACGGCGATGTTAACGAAAGCCCTGGTTGTGGATGACTCTCGGGCCATGCGCAGCATCCTCGGGAAAATACTCGTCGGCATCGGTTTCCAGGTCTTGCAGGCTGGCGACGGCCAGGAGGCGCTGGACGTGCTCGACCGCGAATTTCCAGGCGTCAAGCTAGTCCTGTCCGACTGGAACATGCCGCAGATGGATGGACTGACGTTCGTCAAGGCCATGCGCGCGCAGTCGAAGTACGCAGGCATTCCGGTGGTGATGGTGACCACCGAAACCCACATCGACCAGATGGTCACCGCGCTCGAAGCGGGGGCGAACGAGTACATCATGAAGCCCTTCACGGCCGAGATGATCGAAGACAAACTTCGCATGCTGCAAGTGGTTCAGTAGGGTCGCCACGATGAATCAAATCGCTTCTTTCCCGGCGCCCGGGTTGGCCCATGCTGCTTCCGTTCCCGGAAGCGGAAAAATCCGCATTCTTGTGGTGGACGACTCGGTCGTCATTCGCCGCTTCATCACTCACGCGCTCAGCGAAGACCCTGCATTTGAAGTCGTCGGCTTCGCAGCCAATGGCATCCTCGCCCTCCAGAAGGTCGCCGAGTTGAAACCCGACGTGATTACGCTGGACATTGAAATGCCGGAGATGGACGGGTTAGCCACCATTCGCAAGCTCCGCGAAGCCTCGTGTAAGGCGTATGTCATCATGTGCAGTACGCTCACCTCGCGGGGCGCGGCTTCGACGATCGATGCGCTCGTCTTCGGCGCGAACGATTATGTGACCAAGCCTTCCAACAGTGGCCCAATGGATGCGGCGCTGAAGATGCTCCAGGACGAACTGATTCCCAAGATCAAACAATTTTTCGCGACGGGAAACCCGGCGTCCGCGCAACGCAAGTCCTCTGTAGTCGTGGTCCCGGGGTCTGTCCGTCCGGCGGTCGCGTCTGCCGCCGGTGGAGAGCGCAAGATTCTCGCCATCGGCGTTTCAACCGGAGGCCCGACCGCCTTGATGGAGATTTTGCCGCAGTTTCCAGCGACCTTTCCGCTGCCGGTGGTGATTGTGCAGCATATGCCCCCAATCTTCACCAAACAGCTGGCAGACCGGCTGAGCGCGCATTGCAGTCTCGAAGTGGTGGAGGCTTCCGAGGGCATGCCATTGACACCTGGTCGCGTCGTCGTTGCGCCCGGGGACTATCACATGCGTCTGCGGCGGACCGCTTCCGGGACCTCCGTGGCGCTCGATCAGGGGCCCCGCGAGAACTCCTGCCGTCCAGCCGTGGATGTGCTCTTTCGCTCGGTCAGCGATGTCTACGCGGGCGGGGTGATTGGCGTGATTTTGACGGGCATGGGCCAGGACGGATTGCGAGGCGTCGAGCAGTTGCGCGCCAAAGGGGCGTATATCATCGCCCAGGACCGGGGCACCAGCGTGGTGTGGGGCATGCCCGGAGCGGTAGTCGAGGCTGGATTGGCCGACGTGGTGCTCGGACTGGGCGCGGTGGTGCCGGAGATACTCAGGCAGGTGGTCCGATGAGCGCGACGACGAGTACGCCGTCGAGCGTAATCGTAAGCGTGACGGGCAGCGCGATCGGGGTTAAGCCGCACAGCGTTTCGGCTTCGGTGCCCGCAGGGGCAGTCGCGATTTCGGCAGAGAACTACAAATACCTGCAACAGGAAATCTACCGGGAATCGGGCATCGTTCTCGACGAGGATAAGCATTATCTGCTCGAATCGCGGCTCACGCCGATTGCGCGGGAAGCGAAGCTCCGGTCGCTCGATGACCTTTGCGCCCGCCTGCGGAGCGGGGCGTGTTCCGGCCTGGCCCAGCAGGTCATCGAAGCCCTGACCACGAATGAGACGCTGTTTTTTCGCGACATGGCGCCATTCGATGCGCTACGAAAACTGATTGTCCCCGAACTGCTCGAGAAAAAGCCAATCAAGCTGGCAATCTGGTCGGCGGCGGCCTCGTCCGGCCAGGAGGCTTACAGCATCGCAATGCTGTTGAAGGAGATGAAGTCGGGCCAGCCGGGGCTTAGCAGCCTGCCGGTCGATATCCTCGGCACCGATCTTTCCGAACAAATACTCGACCGCGCGCGCACGGCAAAGTATGTGCAGTTCGAAGTGAATCGGGGCTTGCCGGCGACTTACCTGGTGAAGTATTTCCAGCGCGTCGGCTTGGACTGGCAATTGAAAGAGGAGATCCGCAATATGGTGAAGTTTCGCCGCTTCGATCTTCGCCAGCCGATGGCAGCGCTGGGTAAATTCGACATCGTTTTTTGCCGGAATGTCCTGATCTATTTCGACGTCGAGACGAAGGTCAAAATTCTCAATCAGTTGCACACCGTGCTCAACCCCGGCGGCTATCTGCTGCTCGGCGGCGCGGAGACGGTGATCAATCTGCAAGACAAATTCGAGCGGGTCGCCATTGGCGCTACGGCCGCGTACCGAAAGAGGTAGCGATGACCACCATGACAGGGATCGAGGAGCATGTTTCTGAACAACAGCGGATCGCCGGCGAAGTCTTCGGCGTGATGGCGGACATTGTCATCGAGCCGTCCGACAAACACTGGCCGCCCGGCGAGGAACTCGTCACAGCGGCGATCTATTTCACCGAACCGTGGAAAGGCGCGATGATGATCGAGTGCGTGCTGTCGCTGGCCTTTGAATTCACCGCGCGGCTAATGTCGGTCCCGCTGCCGACGACGGTCGACGCGGACGTCTGCGATTCGCTGGGCGAGCTGGTGAACATGATCGCCGGGAATTTCAAGGCGCTCATGCCGCCGCAGACCGGGATTTCGATTCCTTCGGTGGTGAAGGGGCGGGATTATATCTTGCAGTTACGCGGGAGCAAGACCCTGAGCCAGATTGTGTTTGAAACAGAATTGGGGGAGTTTTGCCTGACCTTGGTTGGGGTTACGGTGAAGTAGCTGTTTCGCAACTGTGGAGCTTCACCAGTCGCTCATAGCGTATGATCCACTGCATAGTGCTTTGTCCCGCCGATACTCAACTCGCTGAGAGTATCCGGAATCTCCTCGTTGTCCTCATCCCAGACGTAAGCATCGTTCAGGATCAACATCGTCGCCCAGCGAATCGGATCGGATTCGCTGAGCGTCCCTTCGCGCCTGAATTGGAAAGCTCGCCTCACATCGGCTCGGTCGATCGTGACGCCCGGTTCAACGAGCAGAAAATAAGATGTGAAGCGACGCTCAAGTACCCCAAATTCAAGATGAATCATGCCATCTGTCCGACGATATAGTTCATCGAGCGTGATTTCCAACCTAGCAAAGAGTTGAAGGGCTTCTCGCTCTTCCGGCCTGATCTCGCGGCGTTCCACGTTTGATGACTACGCCTTCCCGATCACCCGCGCCAAAGTCTCCCCAATCGCAGCAGGTGACTGCACCACATGAATCCCAGCTTCCGTCAGCGCCTTCATCTTGTCCGCCGCCGTTCCTTGACCACCGGAGATGATCGCACCCGCATGACCCATGCGACGTCCCGGAGGCGCGGTTTGGCCGGCAATGAAGCCGACCACCGGTTTCTTGACATGTTCCTTCACGTAGGCAGCGGCAGCCTCTTCGGCGGTGCCTCCGATCTCGCCGATGAGGATGATCGCCTCGGTGCCCGGGTCTTCGTTAAGCAGCCTGAGTCCATCGATGTGGTTCGTCCCGATGATCGGGTCGCCACCAATGCCGATCGCCGTCGACTGGCCAATCCCGCGCTGGGTGAGCTGATAGACTGCCTCATACGTCAGCGTTCCCGAGCGGGAGACGATGCCGACCGAGCCTGCCTTGTGAATACGCCCCGGCATAATGCCGATTTTGGCCTTGCCGGGTGAAATCACGCCTGGGCAGTTTGGCCCGATCAAGCGAGATTTCGAACCCTTCAGCACGCTCCAGACGCGCACCATGTCGATGGTCGGAATGCCTTCGGTGATGCAGACGATGAGGGGCAAACCAGCGTCTTCGGCCTCAAGAATCGCATCGGCAGCAAAAGGCGGTGGCACAAAAATAACGGTTGCGTTCGCCCCGGTTTCGCGCACGGCATCGGTGACGGTATCGAATACCGGCCAGCCTTCATGCGTCGTTCCACCCTTGCCGGGAGTGACGCCGCCCACGACCTTGGTACCATATTCCGCGCAGCCCTTCGCGTGAAAGGTGCCCTCCTTGCCGGTGATTCCTTGCACGATCAGGCGTGTGTCATTGCCAACCAGAACTGACATCAGTTGCTCCCCTTCGCTGCTGCTACTACTTTGTCCGCCGCGTCTTGCATTGTTTCGCCGACAATAAAATTCAGACCGGAATCCTTTAATATTTTGCGACCCTCCTCGACATTCGTTCCCTCGAGTCTCAAGACAATTGGCACCTTTACATCAAGGTTTTTAGCCGCTTGCACGACTCCATTCGCGAGCACATCGACCCTTAGAATCCCGCCAAATATATTGATGAAAATCGCCTTCACATTCTTATCCGAAAGCAGAATCGCGAACGCCTGCTCGATCTGCTGCTGGTTGGCGCCGCCGCCGACATCGAGGAAGTTGGCGGGCGAGCCGCCGGCGTATTGGATGATGTCCATCGTCGCCATGGCGAGCCCGGCGCCATTGACCATGCAGGCGATGTTGCCGTCGAGCTTGATGTAGTTCAGCGCGAATTTCGAGGCTTCGACTTCGAGCGGGTCCTCTTCGGCGATGTCGCGCAGCTCCTTCAGGTCTTTATGCCGGAAGATGGCGTTGTCGTCGAAGTTGATCTTGCAGTCGAGCGCGAAGAGCTTGTCGTCTTTCGTCGTGATGAAGGGATTGATCTCCAGCAGCGACGAGTCGGTCTCGACGAAGGCTTTATACAGGCCCTGCATGAACTTGACCGCATCGTTGATCTGCGTCGGCTTCAGCCCAAGAGCGAAGGCCAGCTTGCGAGCCTGGTAGGGCTGGAAGCCGACTGCCGGATCGATATAGGCCTTGACGATGGCGTCGGGGTCCTTGGCGGCGACCTCCTCGATCTCCATGCCGCCCGCCTTCGAGGCCATGAAGACCAACTTCGCGGCGGCGCGATCGAGCACGATTCCGAGATAGAGCTCGCGATCGATCGCGGCAGTCTCTTCGACCAGCAGCCGCTGGACTTTTTGTCCCTGCGGTCCGGTCTGGTGGGTGATCAGCTGCATGCCGAGAATGTTCTTCGCGAACTCTTCCGCTTGGTCGATGTTCTTCGCGACCTTCACGCCGCCGCCTTTGCCGCGGCCTCCGGCGTGGATCTGTGCCTTAACCACGACTCCGGTCGCTCCGCCGGCGAAGAGCCGCTTGCCGATTTCAACCGCTTCGTCGAGGGTGTTGGCGACTTCACCCCTGGGGACGGGCACGCCATACTTCGCGAGAATATCTTTTGCCTGGTATTCGTGAATTTTCATAGTGGGTCGGTCCGCCCGATTTCTGACGAAGGCGGAAAGTTCATAGTAGAGCATTTTCGCTTCTACGTCGTACCGGCATTGGCAGTCGGTCCGCCGCAAAGAGGCGTTTGCGGTCACCGGGTCGTTTCGGGCTGGCGATGATTGGATTACTTCGATAGGCTGTTTGGGGTGAGCCGTGGCTGATTTCCGAGAGTATGTGCGACAAATCCGGGATGTCGGGTCGTCACTATCGCGCGGCCAGGCCAATACCGCCTTGCGGGAGATGCTGGCGGGACAGGCAGCCGACGAAGATATTGCCGCACTGCTGACCGCGATCGCCAAGCGCGGCGAGACGGTGGCGGAGTTGACCGGCTTTGCCGAGGCGATCCGCAATCTCGCGGTTCCGCTCCCTCTGACCGGGCAGGAGCGCGCCCAGCTCGTCGATACCTGCGGCACCGGCGGCGATGGCAAAGGGACATTCAATATCTCGACCGGAGCGGCGCTGGTTGCCGCCGCCGCTGGTGCCAAGGTCGCCAAACACGGAAATCGCGCCGTTACCTCGGCCTGCGGCTCGGCCGATGTCCTCGAAGCGCTCGGCGTTCCCATCTTCCTCCCCCCCGAGAGTGCAGTGGAGTGCCTCCGCGCCACCGGCTTCACCTTTCTCTACGCGCCGATGCTCAATCCCTCTCTGAAGCGGGTGCAGTCAGTCCGCAAGTCGCTGGGCTTTCGCACCATCTTCAATCTGGCGGGGCCATTGTCGAATCCGGCGAATGCCCAGACTCAGATCATGGGTGTCTTCGCCGCCGACCGCATCGCTGTGGTTGCCCAATCGATGGCCAACCTCGGAGTTCGCCATGCTTTTGTGGTGTACGGGCTCGACGGTTTGGACGAGCTCACCACCACCGGGGAAACGATGGTCGCGGAGGTGCGCAACCAGCCGACCGCTGCGTGGGACAGGGGAATCGAAGGTCCGGGTGAAGTCCGGCATTATCGCGTTCACCCGCGACAGGCAGGGCTGGAAGTAGCTTCGCCCGGCCAGCTGCGCGGTGGAGACACGGCGGCTGAGAATGCGGCGATTTTAGAGGCGATCCTGCAAGGTGAGAAAGGGCCGAAGCGCGACGTGGTGCTATTGAATGCGGCGGGGGCGCTTGCGGTGGCCGACGTCGCCGCGGATATTCGCGAGGGCATGGAGCGGGCGGCGGCGGTAATCGATTCCGGCGCCGCGATGAAGACGCTCGCGGTGTTGCGGGATTTCAGTAAGATGGCAGCGTCAGGAAGTTGAGGATTTGCGTTCATCGAGGCGGAAGCTATGAAGAATACGGCACGGATCTTATGCGGGCTGCTGGCGATTGCTGGAGCTGTTTCGGCTTTGCAAGCCCAGCAGATTGAGGTGAATAAGAACAATCGCACTATCGCGGTCACCGCGACGGACAAAGCGACCGCCGATGCTGAAGTCGCCATTGTCCACATCGGATTCCAGGTCTTTGCGGCGGATTCGCAAGCGGCTTACGCGCTCGGATCGAAGACTTCCAATACCATCATCGACACGGTGAAAAAAGCTGGCGTCGAGGCGAGCGCAATCCAAAGCGAAGCGCAGAATGTCGCCCCGGTGCAGCCTTACGAGATACAGAACCTGACAGACAGCCAGAAGGCGCAGCGACAGTTTCAGGTGACGCAAAGCTGGTCGGTGAAGACCTCGGCGAAGGGCGCGGCCTCGGTGCTGGATGCGGCGGTCCAGGCGGGCGCCAACCAAAGCGGTCAAATCGAATGGGATGTCGCCGATCCCGATGCACTTGAAGCGAAGGCCGCCGAAAGCGCCTTGAAACGGGCCCATTCCATCGCCGATCAGATGGCAAAAGGTTTGGCCACAACTCTGGGGCCGTTGGTCTACGCCAGCAACCAGGTTCCAGAGCGCCCACTGCCAATTCAGCTGTATGCGAAGCTACAGTCAGCCGCCGCATTGGCGGCTCCTCCACCCCCTCTGGCGATCAGTCCACAGAAGGTGACCCGCTCGGCCACCGTCTACGCCGTCTTCGCCATCGAATGAATCCGCATCGCCTTCGGGGTATCTTAAATCCCGACAGCGTATGCTGATTTCAATGCCGCACCGCTGATTCTTGCGCTCGTCAGGGACACTTGTATGCCTGTTTATCCATACCGCGATCTCAAGCCGACCGCCGAGGCCGAGGAACTCTACCGGCGCTGGCTTTCCTATCTCGATGAAGAGTTCACCAAGCACAAGAAGCCGGCCTTGCGCGCTGAGATCGTTCGCGACAACCTGCACCAGCTCTATCTCGGCCGTCCCCACGGCGGCAAGCTTAACTTCACACTGACCTCGGAGCTGCCCGGCAACGTCCTTCAACTCTCGTTCGACCCCTGCAACGTCACTCTCGAGCCGGAATATTACGGCGACATCGACAAAGATAAATACGCCGAACGCAAACCGCTGATTTATTTCTGGCAGATGTTCGACCGCTCCCCAGTGGGGTTGAACCACTGGCTCGGCTTCCGCTTTCGCTGCATGTTGGGCCGGCATATCTTCAAGAGCCTCGGGAAGCACGTGAAGATTTTTCACGGCGTCGAGTTCAGCTACGGCTACAACCTGACTATCGAGGACAACGTCGTCATTCACAAGTACGTCATGCTCGACGACCGGGGCGAAATCATCCTGCGCAAGGGCACCTCGCTGTCGGATTACGCGGCAGTCTATTCCCATTCGCATGATCCCATCGACGCCTCCAATGTGACCAACAAAGTCACGGAGATCGGCCCCTCCGCCCGCATCACCTACCACGCTTCCGTCATGGCCGGGCAAAAGGTCGGCGAAGACTCCATAGTCGGCGCACATGGCGTCGTCACGCATGAGGTCGAGGCGCACTCGATTGTCGGCGGAGTTCCGGCGAAAGTGCTCAGGAGCAAGAAGGATATTCAGAAGTAGGGCTCAGGGCCGAGGGCACAAGGCTTAGGATTGCACGGCAAAGGCGGCTCTTCCTATGGCAAATTCCTATCGCGATCTGGTCGCTTGGCAGCGGTCTATTCAAATGGCGCTGGCGGTCTATGGCTTAACGGACGCATTTCCTTCACGAGAGTTGTATGGCCTCACCAGCCAGCTGCGGCGTGCCTCTGTGTCGGTGGCCAGCAACATCGCCGAGGGCTATTGTCGCGTTTCTACCGGCGAATACAAGCAGTTCCTGGGAATAGCCAGAGGATCAAATGCCGAAATTCAAACCCAGCTCGTCATCTCGAAGGCGCTAAAGATGGGGGATCCGAGCGCGCTGGACAAATCGAGTGCTCTGTCCGAAGAGGTAAGCAAGATGATCTATGCGAGCATGAAGCAACTCTGAGCGGGATCTTTTTGCTTTTCTGAGCCCTGAGCCCTGAGCCCTGCTCTGCTGCTACCATCGAAGTAGTGCATTCATGACCCAGCAAGCGATCGTTCTCAAACTATTTGAATTTGTCATTCTGCTCTTCGCGTTGAGCTTTCACGAGGCGTCGCACGCCTGGATGGCATCACGCCTCGGCGACCCGACCGCCCGCATGCTGGGCCGCGTCACCCTCAATCC
>Ga0302325_10008966_pt1 | contig 21937 bp, 21 predicted proteins | sample Palsa_T0_2_FD_201948 | JGI IMG/M metagenome (GOLD analysis project Ga0302325, IMG submission 201948) | Peat permafrost microbial communities from Stordalen Mire near Abisko, Sweden - Palsa_T0_2 | ecosystem: Environmental > Terrestrial > Soil > Palsa > Peat permafrost | place: Sweden: Abisko...
GGGCTACTACTCGATGATGCTGTTCCCGTTCCTGATGACGGTGGTGTTGCCCAATTCGGTGATTCGCAACTGGCCGGCTTGGCTGGGCGTCTACGGCTTCCTGACGATGGACAAGTGGCTGCTGCTCCACTGGATGTACATCGGGCGGCCGCTGGACTACCTGAAGATCACCTACGGCTGGTCGTTGCTGCTGATCGTGGTGTTCACCGTGCTGTACTTCCGCTACGTCGACGCCAAGGCCGAGAACCGGTTGGGCGACGGCATCGACCCGGCGTGGCTGACGGCCGAGCCAGAGCGCGCGCGGTGATCGCAAGCGCGGCGGAGCCGGGCGCAGCGGCTCACCGCCACTGGCGCTAGCGTGGAGGCATGACTTCCTCCCAGCCCAAGCTGCAACTCAGCGACGACGAGTGGCGTAAGAAGCTCAACCCGCAGGAGTTCGACGTGCTGCGACGGGCCGGCACCGAGCGTCCGTTCGTCGGCGAATACACCGACACCAAGACCGACGGCGTCTACCAGTGCCGCGCCTGCGGTGCCGAATTGTTCCGCAGCTCCGAGAAATTCGACTCCCATTGCGGCTGGCCCTCATTCTTCGACCCGGCCGACTCGGATGCGGTGATTCTGCGACCTGACCATTCGATGGGCGCCGTCCGTACCGAGGTGGTGTGCGCCAACTGCCACAGCCACCTGGGCCACGTGTTTGCCGGAGAGGGCTATCCGACCCCGACGGATCAGCGCTACTGCATCAACTCGATCAGCCTGCGGTTGGTGCCGGCGGGTTGCTGACGCTCACGGCCTTGGTCAGGCCGTGTTCCAACAGATCGAAGACGGCGTTGAGCGCACCGACCGGGTCAGCAGCGTCGCCGACAAACTGTGGAATCTCGAGCACGTAACGTGCGACGGCGCGAGCAGTGAGGTCATCAGGCGGCCTGCCGATTTCGGCGGCGATGGCCGCGGCCAGCGGTACCTCGCAACGGATCCAGAGTTTGCGTGAGTAGTCACGCAGCGCCGGCGTGTTCATGATTAGTTCGGTGCGCCGGCGAAACTCCGCCGTCGGCTCGGCGACGAAAGGTCCACGGCCCAAGATGAATTCGCGCAGCGCGGCCATCACCGACTGCCCGTCGGCACGCTCGTGCACAGCCGCCAGCAGGCTCTCCCGGCGTTCGGTACCGTCGTCGAACATCAACGCTTCTTTGCCGTCCGGCACGTGGTTGAACACGGTCGGAACCGAGATGTCGACGGCGTCGGCGATCTCCTTGACGCTCACTGCGTCGTAGCCCTTCTCCAGGAAAAGCCGCAACGCCGCGCCCGCCAAACCCGCGCGTGTCTGCGCGTTCTTTCGCTCTCGACGTCCGCCGGTTTCGGAGACCATCCGTGCAGGGTAGCAAGTCACTTAATTTCTTTATTGACTTGTATTTTTTATCTACTTGTGGTTTCGTCGCTTCATGCCAGCACGAGACGTGCAGTCGATTCCGGTCCTGGTAGTCGGAGGCAGCCTGGTGGGGTTGTCGGCGGCGGTGTTCCTCGCCGGCCACGGAATACCCGTCACCCTGGTGGAAAAGCATGCGACCAGCTCGTCCCACCCCCGTGCGATCGGCTACACCACCCGGACGCTGGAATTGTTTCGCGCCGCGGGATTAGAGCTGCCCGCCACCACGCACGACCATGGCCCACCGCGCCGTGCCCGGGTGGAAAGCCTCGCCGGCACCTGGTTCACCGAATACCCGTGGACGGCCAACTCCGCCGAGCCCCGCCACGAATATTCACCCGAGCGGGCCACCGCCATCGCCCAGGACCGCCTCGAACCGATCCTGCGCGACCGAGCCGTGGCACTGGGAGCCGACCTGCGGCCCAGCACCGAGATGACGGACTTCACCCATGACGACGACGGGGTGTCGGTCACGCTGCAACCGCGCGAGGGCGCCGAGTACCGGATGCGGGCTCAGTACGTCATCGCAGCCGACGGCGCCGCAAGCCCCATGCGCGAAGCACTGGGCATCGCCCGCAGTGGTCAAGGGCTGCTGTCGATTCAGCGCAGCATCTTGTTCCGGGCGCCCATCGACGACTACCTGGACAAGGGCGTCGTGCAGTTTGAGATCGAACAGCCCGGTCTCACCGCATTTCTCACCACCTATTCAGACGGGCGCTGGGTACTGATGCTCAGCGACGACGTCGATCGTGACCCGGATCAGCAGCGCGCGGTGGTGCGCCAGGCAGTCGGTATACCCGACCTGGCTGTCGAGCTGGTCACCACCGGCCGTTGGGAACTCGCCGCACTGATCGCCGACCAATTCCGCGCCGACCGAGTTTTCCTGGTGGGAGACGCCGCGCACCAATTGCCGCCCAATCGTGGCGGTTACGGCGCCAATACCGGCATCGAGGATGCGCACAACCTGGCCTGGAAGCTGGCAGCCGTAGTCCGCGGCGACGCTGCCCCCGCTCTGCTCGACACCTACGAGGCCGAACGGCGCCCGATCGCCTGGCTGCGCCACCAGCAGATCTTCGTCCGCGCCGATTACAAAGCGCACCTGGATGTTCCAGTGAATGACGTCGACGTCATCGACGACGTCGCCATGGAGCTCGGCCAGCTGTATCGCTCGGCGGCGGTGCTGGGCGCCTCGGACACGTTGCCGCCCGCCCAGCGACCGGAACAGTGGGCCGGACAGCCCGGAACCCGGGCCCCGCACCTGGCGGTGCGCAGCGCCGGCGGGCAGATTGCGTCGACGCTCGACCTCTTTCAGCACGGCTGGGTGTTGCTGTCGCAGGACGATGGCTGGACCATCCCCGCGACCGCCGCTGAGCATCGCCTGGGCATCGAGGTGGCGTTTGTTCACATCGACTCGGCAGAAGTGTTGGGAACGAGGACATTCCACAGTGCGTACGGCGTACCGCCCGGTGGCGCCAGCCTTGTGCGGCCCGACGGATACATCGCCGCGCGCTGGACCGGCATGCCCGCCGACCCAGCAGCTGAGCTGACCGATGCGCTGCGTCGCGTCGCGGCACCGGCCCGGGCGACCGGCCCGGGCGACCTGGTCTCCGGGCTCGCATCGTGACCGAATCCGTTCTAGCGCAACGCATCCTGCACCTGGAGGATATTGAGGCAATAGAGACGCTGACCGCCCGCTACGCCCACGCAGTAAACAAAGGGCCGAACGGCAAGGGCGTGGACCTCGCCGCGATACCACAGATCTTCACCGCCGGTGCCCGGTGGAGCAGCGACGGAATGGGCACGACTGTCGGCGCAGCTGCCATCGCCGCCGAATTACCCACGGCGACAGCGATGGTCGAATTCTCCATGCATGCATTCCTCAACCCGGTCATCACCGTCGACGGTGACCGCGCGACCGGATCGTGGCTGCTGTGGATTGCCTCGGTGCTCGACGACCGCCCAGGGGCGGTCTACCTCAGCGCCCAAGTGGACTATCTGCGCACCGCAGCGGGTTGGAGGATCGATTCGGTGCATGTCTACGACGGCATCCGGATCGCGGGGTCGCGCGCCTAGTCGTCGCGGGTAGCGTGCATCTCCCAGAACGGGGCGTGCGCCCGACCATTGGGCAACCACGGTTCGATGATTCGGAATCGCTCGACCAGCGGCTTGACTTGTTCGGCCATGTCGGGGTTGCGGGCGACCATCAACTCAAGGGTTTCCACGCTCATGTTGATGAGATAGGTGGTCGGCCCCAAATACGTTATCTGCCAACCGGCGTCGGGGAAAACCTGCCGAAAGTCCTCCTCGGACAACGATCGCGGCATCTGGAAGCCGTTGACATTGCCGGCGCCGAATTCGAACATGTAGAGCCGTGCTCCGGGCTTGGTCGCCCGATGCAAGGCCCGCGCATACGACCACTGCAACTCCGGCTCGGTCGAAAACGTGTGATAGAAGGCGCTGTCGACGACCGTGTCAAAGCGGTTCTCCAGACCTTCCAGCTTGGTCGCGTCGGCCAGCTGGAAGTTCACCGACACCCCGGCCCTGCGCGCGTTTTCTCGGGCCCGCTCCAGGGCACCTTCCGAAGCGTCGATCCCGGTCGCCGCGTAACCATTTGACGCGTAATAGATGGCGTGGTGACCCGGACCGGTACCGGGGTCGAGAACCTCGCCCTTGATCGCCCCCAGCGCGACAAGTTGCCGGACGACGGGCTGAGGGCCGCCGATGTCCCATGGCGTGGCTGCCGGCAAGCCGTGCGAGACCCGCTGATCGCGGTACATCGGTTCGAAGCGGGCGGGATCGTCGGGATCGAACTTGGTTGTCATGCCTACCCCTCGGTGACGAGTGTGTCCGCTGTCAGGGCAGCGACGCGACGAGTTGCTCGACCGGCACCCGCGGCCCGGTGAAGAACGGCGTCTCTTCGCGAGTGTGTCGCCGCGCGTCCGTGGCCCGCAACTCCCGCATCAGGTCGACGATGCGGTGCAACTCCGGGGCCTCGAAGGCCAGGATCCACTCGTAGTCGCCAAGCGCGAATGCCGGCACCGTGTTCGCCCGGACATCCTTGTATTCGCGTGCCGCCATACCGTGTTCGGCGAGCATGCGCCGACGCTCCTCGTCGGGCAGCAGATACCACTCATAGGACCGCACGAACGGGTAGACGCAGATGTATGCGCCCGGCTCCTCGCCGGCCAGGAACGCCGGGATGTGGCTCTTGTTGAATTCCGCCGGCCGGTGCAGCGCGACGCTGCTCCACACCGGCGTCGACGCGCGGCCCAGCGCGGTGGTCCGCCGGAAGTCCTCGTAGGTGGCTTGCAGCGCTTCGACGCGTTCGGCGTGCGTCCAGATCATGAAATCGGCGTCGGCCCGCAAGCCGGCAATGTCGTAGAGACCGCGCACCACAACGCCGTGCTCTTCGCGCTGCTTGAAGAAGGTCGCGGTCTCGTCGATCACGGCGTCGCGGGCCTCACGTTCTTCCCCAAGGACACCGGGTTTCACCGAGAACACCGAGAACATCAAGAATCGAACGGTGGAGTTCAGGGCGTCGTAGTCCAAGCGGGCCATGCGACCTATCGTGCCACGGAGCCTTCCACCGCCTGGATCGCGCCGGTGACGGCTCGCCCGGCCGCGCCGATGCAGGCCGGCACCCCGATCCCGTCGAGATAGCTGCCCGCCACCGCGAGGGTCGGCGGCAGACCGGCCCGCAGTTCGGCGATCAGGTCAGCGTGGCCGGGCCCGTACTGCGGCATCGCGTCCGGCCAGCGCCTGATGCGGACGTCCACCGGTTCGATCGTGAGCCCGAAAACGGCCGACAGGTCCTCGATCGCCCACGCCAGCAACTCGTCGTCGGATGCCCGGGTTGCCAGGTCGTCGCCGAAGCGCCCGAACGAGAGTCGTAGCAGCTCCACATCGGTACGCCGTCCCCACTTTCGCGACGACAACGTAATCGCCTTGGCGTGCAACCGTTCTCCGCCGGCGACCAGCACGCCGGAATTCTGCGGGAATCCGATACCCCGGGGCACTGCCATCGCCAGCACGGCCGAAGATGCGCTGGCGATGCGATTGGCCGCCGCCGCGGTGCGCGGAGCAACGGCATCGACCAGGCCGACGAGTCGCTGAGCCGGGACCGCGAAGATCACCCCGTCGGCGTACCACTGGGCACCAGCGTCGTCGCGCAGCGTCCAGCCCCGCTCGGGACCGGTCGCGGCGTCGATGCCGGTGACCGCCGCCGGTACCCAGTTGATCCGGCTGCGCAGGACCAGTTCCTCAACCAGCACTGTGTAACCTCCGCCCACCGCGCCGAAGACCGGGCCCGCGGTGACGCTCATCAGCGCCTGGCGGACCGCGTCGGTGAGGTGGGCGGCGCCGGCGTCCAGCGCAGCGGCCAGCGTCGGGGCGGCCGAGCGAAGGCCGATGGTCGCCGCCGATCCCGCGTAGACCCCGCCGAGCATCGGATCCACCGACCGGGCCACTACCTGCTCGCCGAACCGGTCGCCGACCAGGTCGGCCACGGCCGGATCGCCGCCGTGCTGCCAGTTCAATGGTTGGTCCGGTTCGGCGGCGATACGCGCAAGGGTGGCGTCGTTGACCAGACCGGCCATCGACTCCGCCGACGACGGGATGCCGTTGAGCGTTCCCGCCGGCAGCGGATGCAGCCGATCCTGGCTGTAGATCAGCGGACGCGCACCGGTGGTGCCGACATGACGATTTGTCAGGCCCAGTTCGGCCAGCAGCGCCGGCATCTCGGGTCGGCGTACCACGAACGCCTCGGCGCCGACGTCGATGGCAACTCCGCCGACCTGCTCCGTGCGCAGCACCCCGCCGAGCCGGTCGGCAGGGTCGAACAGCGTGATGTTGGCCTCGTCACCGGCGGTCAGCCGTAGCCGATAGGCCGCAGTGAGACCCGAAATCCCGCCGCCGACAACACAATATGAGCGGGCACCGGAAGTCATAACGAGTGAACCAGCGACACCAGATCGGTGAGAACGCCGGGATCGGTTTCCGGCAGCACCCCGTGGCCGAGGTTGAAGATGTGCCCGGCCGCGCCGGCGTCCACGGCACGCCGGCCGTCGTCGACCACCGCGCGCGCCGCCTGCTCGACCGTGGGCCAGCCCGCCAGCAGCACTGCCGGATCGAGGTTGCCCTGCAATGCCTTACCGGCTTCGACCCGGGCAGCGGCGTCGACAAGTGAGGTCCGCCAGTCGACCCCGACAACCGTCGCACCAGCCGTCGACATGGCACCCAGCAGTTCGGCGGTGCCGACACCGAAATGCGTCATCGCAACGCCGCGGTCGACCAGCGTGGCGAACACCCGCGCACTGTGCGGCAACACATACCGGCGGTAGTCGGCCAGCGACAGCACACCGGCCCACGAATCGAACACCTGAATCGAGTCGACACCGGCGTCGAGTTGGACCCGCAGGAACGCGATGGTCAGATCGGTCAACTTCTCCATCAGCGCATGCCAGCAAGCCGGTTCGGCCAGCATCATCGCCTTGGTCCGGGCGTGGTGGCGGCTCGGGCCACCCTCGACCAGGTAGGACGCCAGCGTGAACGGCGCTCCGGCGAAACCGATCAGCGGAACATCACCCAGCGCGCGCACCAGCAACGAAACCGCGTCCGACACCGGTTGGACGCCGTGGGGTTCGAGCGGTCTGAGGGCCTCGACATCGGCGGCAGTGCGTATCGGCGCTGCGATGACCGGGCCGACGTCGGCGACGATGTCCAAGTCGACGCCGGCGCCGCGTAGCGGAACCACGATGTCGGAGAACAGGATTGCGGCGTCGACGTCATGCCGGCGGATCGGTTGCAGGGTGATCTCGGTGATCAGTTCGGCGTCGAAACAGGCCGACATCATGGTGGTTTGCGACCGTAACGCGCGGTATTCGGGCAGGGAACGGCCGGCTTGCCGCATGAACCACACCGGCACCCGGTGCGGTTTGCGACCTGCGGCCGCGGCCAGATACGGCGATTCGGGAAGCGTGCGACGGTCGGTCATCGGATTCAATGCTGCCACGCCGCGGTGACCCCGAGCCTGACGGCATGACCGCCGACAGGTCTACCGGACGGATTTACGCGCGCGGATGCCAGGAAGGGCGGCGATGACGATGATGGCTCGTCGGCGGGAGCGACGGTCCCGCGATCGCCGGTTCGTCGATCTCCGGCAGCGGCATCGACGGGTCGGGATCGGGCGGCTCCAGAAACGGCGCGTCATCGATAAGCGCGGAGGCTGCGGTGGCAACTGCTGCCCGTCCCGGCGTGGCGGGACCGACGAAACCCGCGGTGGCAAACACACCCGCGCCCACCAAAGCCACGGTCACGCTGCGAAAAATTCGGATCGGATGCTCCACTGCAACCTCCTCACAGCAAGTGAACCCCGCACGGTCAGAGCTGGCAAGCAAACACGCCCAGCTGCGCGTTAACGTGGGCTTAACATTTTGACTCGCTTAGGTCACGCGGACGGGCGCGGCGATCACTCCCTCGGCTCGTGCGTAACGTCGTCGTGGTTGAAGTCCGTGAACCAGTCGTCAGGAGCCGGGATGCCAGTCCGTCACGCAGAAATCAGCTACGACGAGTTCCCAAGCCTGCGCATCGAACGCGCCGATCACGGGGTGCTGCACCTGATTCTCGACGCGCCCGGGCTCAATTCCGTGGGCCCACAGATGCACCGCGATCTCGCCGACATCTGGCCCGTCATCGGACGCGACCCCGACGTGCGTGCGGTCCTGGTCCGCGGCGAAGGCAAGGCGTTCTCATCGGGGGGCAGCTTTGACCTGATCGACGAGACCATGGGCGAGTTGGACGACCGGATGCGGATCATGCGTGAGGCCCGCGACCTCGTGCTCAACATGGTCAACTTCGACAAACCGGTGATCTCGGCGATTCATGGGGTGGCCGTGGGCGCGGGCCTGGTCGTGGCGCTGCTCGCCGACATTTCGGTGGCGGGGCGGACCGCGAAGATCATCGACGGCCACACCAAGCTGGGCGTCGCCGCCGGCGATCACGCCGCCATCTGCTGGCCGCTACTGGTGGGGATGGCCAAAGCCAAGTACTACCTGCTCACCTGCGAGCCGCTCAACGGCGCCGAAGCCGAACGCATCGGGCTGGTCTCCCTCTGCGTCGACGACGACGAGGTACTCGCCACCGCGACGCGCATCGCGGCCGACCTGGCTCAAGGCGCGCAAGCGGCGATCCGCTTCACCAAACACAGCCTCAACCACTGGTACCGAATGTTCGCACCGGCCTTCGAAACATCCCTTGGCCTGGAGTTTTTGGGGTTCAGCGGGCCGGATGTGCGGGAAGGCCTAGCCGCCCACCGCGAGAAGCGGCCGGCGCGGTTCTCCGCCGACTAAAACGCCGTGGACACCTGGCACCAACCCTCGCTTACCGGCACCCGGCGACCGAAACGGCGCGCCTGTGTCCGCGTGTCGCCGGATAGGTCTAGCGTCAGACGCTGTGAACCGCCGGCAACCATGCGGAGCGGAGCGACGCTTGTGACGCGCGTCGACGACAATGCGGGGCGTAGCGACGAGGAGGAGCGGCGCTAATGACAGCAGCCGAACCGATCCCGTTTCGCGAGGCAGTCGCGGCCATGGGCGAAGCCAGCGTGCGACCGGAGATCGAGCTGGGCCCCATCCGGCCGCCGCAGCGTCTCGCGCCGTACAGCTATGCGCTTGGCGCCGAGGTCAAGCGCCCCGAGCTCGACATCATCCCGGAGCGGTCCGACGGCGACGCGTTCGGCCGGTTGATCCTGCTCTATGACCCGGACGGGGCCGACGCGTGGGACGGCACCATGCGCCTGGTCGCCTATATCCAGGCCGACCTGGACTCCAGCGAAGCGATCGACCCGCTGCTGCCGGAGGTCGCGTGGAGCTGGCTGGTCGAAGCGCTGGACGTGCGCGCCGAGCATGTCACCGCACTCGGCGGCACCGTCACCGCCACCACGTCGGTGCGCTACGGGGATATCTCCGGACCGCCGCGCGCCCACCAGCTGGAGTTGCGCGCGTCCTGGACAGCGATCACCCCGGACATCGGCACCCACGTCGAAGCGTTTTGCGAAGTGCTCGAGCACGCCGCGGGGCTGCCACCGGTCGGGGTGACAGATCTGGGCACCCGGTCGCGCGTTTGAGATGTCCGAGGCTACTGCCGAAGAGCCGGATAGCACGGAGCCGGACGTCACGCCGCTGCTCCATCCCCCCGATGGGGTGCCCGACCTTTCCACCAGCGCAGGCGAAATCAGGGCCGCCGCAGAGCTGCTGGCCGGTGGCCACGGCCCGTTCGCGGTGGACGCCGAACGGGCCTCGGGTTTCCGTTACTCCAACCGCGCCTATCTGATTCAGATCCGGCGGGCCGGGGCCGGCAGCGTGCTCATCGACCCGGTCAGCCACGGCGGCGACTCCCTGTCGGTGCTTGCGCCCGTGGCCGAGGTGCTCGCCGAGGATGAGTGGATTCTGCACGCAGCCGATCAGGATCTGCCGTGCCTGGCCGAGGTCGGCATGCGACCGCCGGCGCTGTACGACACTGAGCTGGCCGGGCGGCTGGCCGGCTTCGACCGGGTCAACTTGGCGGCCATGGCGCAGCGATTGCTCGGCTTGGGGTTGGCCAAAGGCCACGGCGCGGCGGACTGGTCCAAACGGCCACTGCCGTCAGAGTGGCTCAACTACGCGGCACTCGACGTCGAAGTGCTCATCGGCCTGCGCGAGGCGATCGCAGCCGTGCTCGTAGAACAAGGCAAAACCGCTTGGGCCGCAGAAGAATTCGACTACCTTCGGACACTGGTAGATCAGGCACCGCCATCGACCCGCCGAGACCGCTGGCGACGCACGTCCGGCATTCACCGGGTGCGCAACCAGCGCGCCCTGGCCGCGGTGCGTGAACTGTGGACGGTGCGAGACGAAATCGCCCAACGCCGTGACATTGCGCCCGGCCGCATCCTGCCCGACTCGGCGATCATCGATGCCGCGACCGCCGACCCGAAGACCCTCGACGATCTGGTCGCTCTACCGATATTCGGCGGCCGCAGGCAGCGCCGCAGCGCCGCCACGTGGTTGGCTGCACTGCAAGCGGCGCGGGAAAACCCCGGCCCAGCAGAGGAAACCGAACCGCCCTACGGCCCGCCGGCGCCCGCGCGGTGGGCTCGGCGGAGGCCGGAGGCAGCGGCGCGGCTCGATGCGGCGCGCGCCGCGCTGCGGGAGTTGTCGCAGCAGGTCTCGGTGCCGACCGAGAACCTGGTCACGCCCGAACTGGTGCGACGCCTCTGCTGGGATTGGGAGCGCGCCGACGACCCGGGGACGGCGATTGAAGAGTTCCTGGCGGCCGGACAGGCCCGCCGCTGGCAGCGCGAATTGGTGGTTCCCGTGCTGGCCGCGGCATTGCGGGCGACGCCCGAGGGCACCGACGACGTCAGTCCAGCTGCTCGGTGATCTCCGGCTGGGATTCCACATCGCCAGAGAGCGCGGCAACCCATCCGGTGATGCGGCGGGCCACGTCCTGGTCGGTCAGGCCGGCAGCGGCGAGCACCTCGCCACGCGACGCGTGATCGAAGAATTGTTGCGGCAGACCGACGTCGCGGTGCGGCACATCGATCTCGGCGGCCCGCAACGCAGCTGACACGGCCGATCCGACGCCACCGACCACACCGTTGTCTTCCAGCGTGACGACCAACTTGTGCGCCAGCGCAAATTCGGCCACCGCATCCGGGACCGGCAGCACCCACCGCGGATCGATCACCGTCACGCCGATGCCCTGATTGCGCAGCCGCTCAGCTGCCGACAAGGCCATCGACGCGAACGCCCCGACCGCCACCAGCAGCACCTCGGCGCTCAGCCCATCGGCGGGCACCGCGAGCACGTCCACTCCAGCGTGTCGCTCCAATGCCGGAACATCTTCGCCGACATCGCCTTTCGGGAATCTGATCGCAGTGGGACCGTCGTCGATGTCGAGTGCTTCGCCGAGTTCTTCGCGCAGCCGGGCGCCGTCCCTCGGTGCGGCCACCCGCATACCAGGAACGATGCCCAGGATGGACAGATCCCACATGCCGTTGTGGCTGGGACCGTCGGGGCCGGTGACCCCGGCCCGGTCGAGCACCATCGTGACGGGCAACTTGTGCATCGCCACGTCCATCATGATCTGGTCGAACGCGCGGTTGAGGAACGTCGAATAGATCGCCACCACCGGGTGCAGACCGCCCATCGCCAACCCGGCCGCCGAGGTCATCGCATGCTGCTCGGCGATGCCGACGTCAAAAAGCCGGTCCGGGAAGCGTTCTCCGAACGCGCTCAGGCCGGTGGGTCCGGGCATGGCCGCGGTGATCGCGACGACGTCGCGGCGTGTGGTCGCAAATTCGATCAGCGATTCGGAGAACGACGCCGTCCAACTCGGCCCCGCGATCTTGGTGGCCAGCCCGGTCGCCGGATCGATCACCCCGCAGGAATGCATCTGCTCGGCCTCGTCGTCCTCGGCCGGCCCGTAGCCCCTGCCCTTTTGGGTGACGACGTGCACCAGCACCGGGCCGCCGAATCCGCGGGCACGGCGCAGTGCAGCCTCGACGGCGTGCTCGTCATGGCCGTCGACCGGTCCGAGGTACTTCACGCCGAGGTCGGTGAACAACAGCTGCGGCGAAAGGGCGTCCTTCACACCGGCTTTGATGCTGTGCATGAACTGGTACGCGAAATCGCCGAACAGCGGCATCCCGCGCACCGCGCTGCGGCCCCGCTCCAGCAGATGCTCATAGCCGGGCTGCAGCCGCAGCATGGCCAGGTGGTTGGCCAGGCCGCCGAACGTCGGCGCGTAACTGCGCCCGTTGTCGTTGACGACGATCACCACCGGCCGTCGGGCCGCCGCAATGTTATTCAGCGCCTCCCAACACATGCCGCCCGTGAGTGCGCCGTCGCCGACCACCGCCACCACATGCCGGTTGCGGTGACCGGTCAGCTCGAACGCCTTGGCCAGCCCGTCGGCATAGGACAACGCGGCGCTGGCGTGGCTCGACTCAACCCAGTCGTGTTCGCTCTCGGCCCGCGACGGATAACCCGACAGCCCACCCTTTTTCCGCAACGTCTCGAAGTCCGCGGCGCGACCGGTCAGCATCTTGTGCACGTAGGCCTGGTGGCCGGTGTCGAAGATGATCGGGTCGTGCGGCGAATCGAATACTCGGTGCAACGCCAGCGTCAGCTCGACGACACCGAGATTGGGGCCGAGGTGGCCACCGGTAGCGGCGACTTTGTGGATCAGAAACTCGCGGATCTCTTCGGCCAGATCGCGCATTTCCTCATGGGAGAGGTGCTGCAGATCGGCGGGCCCACGGATCTGTTCGAGCATCTGGCCAGTGTACGCACGACCGCGCACCCGACACCTAGACCTGCGGAGATGCCGTGGTAGCAGCCGAGAATGACCGCCGACGCACAGGCAGCGGCCAGGTAACCCTGCTAGCGTTATTCCCCGGTGAGCCGGGAAGCCTGGTCGGCGTTTTTTTGTCGTGCCATTCGGGTCTTCCTGATATTCGGGGCTAATTCAGGAGTACACGATGATTTGCACGGTCGACGCGACCGCGCTGGCCGGGCGGACGTCAGGTTGGGCGGCGTGATCGCCATGTCACGCATTTTGGCTGTGGCGCTCACATCGTCAGCGCGCGTTCGCCGCCGATGTTGAGCCAGGCGGGTGCTCGACGGCAGGATGGCCGATGAGCCTTTTCCACGCCATTTACGCGTCGACGGTGTTCGTGGTGGCCTACACGTTGATCACCACCGAGCGCTTCAACAAGACATTGGTGGCGCTGGCGGGCGCGACGGCCATGTTCTTCTTGCCGGTCATCGATTCCGACCAAGTGTTCTACTCCCGCGACACCGGGGTCAACTGGGATGTCCTCTTTCTGCTCCTGGGGATGATGATCATCGTCAGCGTGGTCCGCCAGACCGGCGCATTCGAATACGTCGCGATCTGGGCGGCCAAACGCGCCAAAGGATCCCCGCTGCGAATCATGATCCTGCTGATGCTGGTGACTGCGCTGGGCACCGCGGTTCTCGACAACGTGACCACGGTCCTGCTGATCGCACCGGTCACCCTGCTGGTGTGCGACCGGCTCGACGTCAATCCGGCACCGTTTCTCATCGTCGAGGCTCTCACCGCCAACATCGCGGGCGCGGCGACTCTGGTCGGCGACCCGACCAGCATCATCATCGGCACCGGCGCGCACCTGAGCTTCGTCGAGTTCACGGCCAATATGGCCCCGGCGGTGCTCCTTGTCCTCGTCGCCTTCGTGGCGTTGCTGCCGCGCATGTTCCCAGGCTTCTTCGTTGCCGATCCCGAGCGGGTCGCCGATGTCATGGCACTCGACGAAAGAGAAGCGATCCGTAATCCGCGGTTGCTGCTGCAATGCGGGGTCGTGCTGCTCGCGGTGTTCGCCGGGTTCGTCACCCATCATGCGATCCACACGGAGCCGTCGCTGGTGGCGATGGCCGGCGCCGGCATCCTGATCCTGATTTCCGGCCTGGAGCGTGAGTTCTACCTGGCCAGCGTGGAGTGGGAAACGCTGTTGTTCTTCGCGGGACTGTTCATCATGGTCGGCGCCCTGGTGCGGACCGGGGTTATCAGCCACTTGGCCGATCAGGCCAGCCATCTGGCCCGCGGCGATGCGTGGACGGCGACCATGCTGATCCTCACCGTTTCGTTCACACTGGGCAGCTTCATCAACAACGTTCCGTATGCCGCCGCGATGACACCGATCGTCGGTCAGTTCGCTACATCCATCCCCGGGCACGGCGGCGTGCTGTGGTGGGCCCTGCTACTAGGCACCGTCCTCGGTGGCAACCTCACCCCGGTGGGAGCCAGCGCCAACATCGTCGCGGTCGGGATCGCGAAACGGGCCGGCCATCCGGTCTCGTTCTGGGACTTCACCCGGCGAGGGGCGGTCGTTACCCTGGTGTCGTTTGTACTTTCTGTCGGTTACCTGTGGCTGCGGTACTTCGCCTGGAGTTAGCCTATTGTGGCTCTGTGCGAGCAGAGGATCTCGACGAGCAGTTCCCCATCGTGACCGTGGATTCCGACGCCCTCGACGTGGCGCGCATGCTTGCTGAGCACCATTTGCCCGGCCTCGCCGTCGCCGATGCGTCCGGAAAGCTCTACGCGGTGTTGCTGGCGTCCGAGCTGCTGCGTTTCGTTCTGCCGCGTTATGCGCAGGACGACCCGGCGCTGGCATCCGTCCTGGGCGACGCTGTCGCTGACCACGCCACGCAGAATCTGGCGGGCAAGACGGTAGGCGATTTGCTCCCCAAACACCCGCGCAACGTCATCTCGATCGATGCGCGCGCCAGCGTCTTCAAGGCGGCCGCGGAGATGGTGCAGTTGCGAAGTCCGCTGATCGCGGTGACCAAGAACGGAAAGTTGCACGGCGTGATCACCGCATCACGCCTGCTGGCCGCGGCGCTCAAATCTTGAGCACCGCCTCAGGGCGCGCGGCGCACACCCGCGGGCACACCCGACCGCAGGACGGCCGATGAACATCTTCCATGCCATTTACGCGTCGACGGTATTCGTGGTCGCCTACGCGTTGATCACCACCGAGCGTCTCAACAAGACCATGGTGGCGCTGGCCGGCGCGACGGCCATGTTCTTCCTGCCCGTCATCGACTCCCATGAAGTCTTCTACTCAGAGGAGACCGGGATCGACTGGGACGTCATCTTTCTGCTGCTCGGGATGATGATCATCGTCAGCGTGGTCCGCCAGACCGGCGTGTTCGAATACATCGCGATCTGGGCGGCCAAACGCGCCAAGGGATCCCCGCTGCGAATCATGATCCTCCTGATACTCGTTACCGCGGTCGGATCCGCGTTCCTGGACAACGTGACCACGGTGCTGTTGATAGCACCCGTCACCCTGCTGGTGTGCGAGCGACTGGCGGTCAGCGCAGTGCCATTTCTCATCGGCGAAGCGTTCGCGGCCAACATCGGGGGCGCGGCAACCCTGGTCGGCGATCCGACCAGCATCATCATCGGCACCGGGGCCCACCTGAGCTTCATTTCGTTCCTGGCCAACATGGGCCCGGCGGTGCTCATGGTGCTCGCCGTACTGCTGATGCTGCTGCCCCGCCTGTTCCCCGGCGCCTTCACCGTCGACCCCGAGCGGGTCGCCGACGTCATGGCACTCGACGAGAGCGAAGCGATCAGTGACCGCAAGCTGCTGATCCAGTGCGGGATCGTCCTGCTTGTAGTGTTCGCCGGATTCGTCGTGCACAAACAGATTCATATGGAGCCGTCACTGGTGGCTATGGCCGGCGCAGGCATCCTGATCCTGATCTCCGGCCTGGATCGTGAGTTCTACTTGTCCAGCGTCGAGTGGGAAACGCTGCTGTTCTTCGCGGGACTGTTCATCATGGTCGGGGCGCTGGTGCGGACCGGCGTCATCAACAACTTGGCCCATGCGGCCAGCCATGCGACCGGCGGCAACGAATGGTTGACGACGGTGCTAATCCTCGGCGTGTCCTTCCTGTTCAGCGGATTTGTGAACAACGTTCCCTACGCCGCCACGATGACGCCGATCGTCGCACAGTTCATCCCATCGATCCACGGTCATGCCAGCTCCGGGGTGCTGTGGTGGGCGCTGATCCTGGGCACCGTGCTCGGCGGCAACCTCACCGCCGTAGGGGCCAGCGCCAATGTCGTCGTCGTCGGGATCGCGCAACGCTCCGGCAGCCCAGTGTCTTTCTGGGACTTCACCAAGCGAGGAGCGGTGGTGACCGCGATCTCGTTCGTCATTTCCCTCGGATATCTGTGGCTGCGCTACTTCGTTCTGACTTAGCGCGCGACCGGCCGAACGAATCCTGAGAGATCACTAACGCCCGTCGGCTAACCGAAAGCTCTCGGCAGACGTATTGTCATCGGTGTGCGGGCAGAGGATCTCGACGAGAAGTTCCCGGTTGTAAAAATCGACTCAGACGCGCTTGACGCGGTCCGTCTGCTCGCCGAGCACCGGCTGAACGGGCTGGTGGTTGTCACCGACACGTCCGAAACGCCGTTTGCCGTGCTGCCGGCCTCTCAGGTCGTCCGATTCATCGTGCCCGGCTATGTGCAAGATGATCCGGGGCTGGCCAGTGTCATGACCGAATCGATGGCCGACCACGCCGCAGAGAAGCTGGCCGGCAGGACGATTCGCGACATGCTGCCAAAGCAGCGCCAGCACATACCCGTGGCCGACGCCGACGACACCATCATCGAGGTGGCCGAGGTCATGGCCCGCCTGCGGAGTCCACTGGTCGCCGTGGTCAAAGACGGCAAGTTGCACGGGGTGATCACCGCATCTCGGCTGTTGGCCGCAGCGCTGAAAGAGTGACCGGGCAGCGTCAGCGTGTCAACAGCGCGACGCATTCGATGTGATGGGTCAGCGGGAACGAGTCGAAGGCCCGAATCTTGTCGACCGCGTATCCGTGACGCCGGTACAGGCCGATGTCGCGGGCGAACGACGCGGCCTCGCAACCGATGTGCACCACCCGCGGCACCTCTGCCGCAGCCAGCAGCTCGATGACCTCGCGTCCGGCACCGGCGCGCGGCGGATCCAGTACGGCCACATCGGCACCGCCGTGTTGCGCGGTCAGCGCCCGCCGCACCGAATCGGTCATCACACTCACCTGCGGGAGATCGGCCAATGTGGCGCGCGCTACCCGTGACGCCGCGCGTGAGCTGTCGACGCTGAGGACGTGTCCGGAGCCCCCGACCGCGTCGCCGAGCGCCGCGGCGAAAAGCCCTACGCCGCCGTACAAGTCCCACGCGGTCATGCCAGGACTCGGCTGAGCCCAGTCACTGATTAATGCGCTGTAGGTCCGCGCTGCGTCACGATGGGCCTGCCAGAACGTCGTGACGGGAACCTGCCAACTGTGCCGGCCGGCTCGCTGCACGCCCTGTGGGCTGCCCTCGATCACGTCCGTCGAGTTGCGCCGACCGTGGCGCACCGTGCATGCCACGTGCCGCTGACCGTCGTCGTCGATGACGACATGCACGTGCGCGCCCGGCGGCCACTCGGTGTGGGCCAGCCCGTCGACCATGCCGGCCGGCAGCTGACCGCAGTTGAGATCGGCGACCAGCTCACCGCTGCGGTACCGATGAAAACCGGCGTGACCGTCAGCCCCGACCTCCAGCTTGATCCGAGTTCGCCAGCCGGTCGCACCGGTGGGTGACAGCGGTTGGACGGGTTCACTCCACTGGTAACTGCCAAGGCGGGCAAGCTGATTGGACACCACTTCGGCTTTCAGCGCACGAGCCGCCACCGGTTCGACGAACGCCAGATCGCAGCACCCGGCACCCTCGACACCGGCGATCGGGCACAGCGACGCCCTGCGGTCATCGGAGGGTTCGATCACCTCGACGGTCTCGGCGTGCCAGTACGAACCCCGGTCCGCGGTGACCCGCACCCGCACCCGCTCACCGGGCAACGCGTAGCGGACGAACACCACCCGGCCGTCGTGACGTGCCACGCAGCTGCCCCCGTTCGCCGGCGCACCGACGGTCAACGTCAGATCCCCCGGCGCCGGTAGCAGCCCCGGGCTAGCTTGCGATGTCAATCGAAGATCCCCCGACGGGCATCGCCAGGAGCCGCATACGGCTGCATCGTCTTGAGGCGCTCCGACGAGTTGAGTTGCCAGGGAACCGATGTCACCATGACCCCTGGCATGAACAGCAACCGGCCCTTCAGCCGGAGCGCGCTCTGGTTGTGCAGCACGTGCTCCCACCAATGGCCCACAACGTATTCCGGAAGGAAGACCGTCACCACGGTGCGCGGCGATTCCTTACTCACTCGCTTGACGTAATCCAATATCGGACGGGTGATTTCGCGATACGGCGAAGCGATGACCTTCAGCGCCACAGTGATATCGCTGTCTTCCCATCTGCGGACCAGCTCACGGGTTTCCGCGTCGTCGACGCTCACCGTGAGAGCCTCCACTACGTCGGGACGCGTCGCGCGCGCATACGCCAGTGCCCGCAGCGTCGGCAGGTGCAGCTTCGACACCAGCACGACGGCGTGGTTGCGGCTGGGCAGGACGACGTCATGGTCCTCCGCAGTCTGCTGCTCCAACTCTCGGCTGACAGCGTCGTAATGCTTGCGGATCAGCTTCATCACGGCGAAGAGCAATGTCATCGCGACAATGGCGATCCAGGCGCCGGCGAGGAACTTGGTGACCATGACGACGAGCAGCACGGCGCCGGTGGCCACGAATCCGATCGTGTTGACCACCCGGGAGCGGATCATCGTTCGCCGGACGGCCGGGTCGGTCTCGTTGCGCAGCAACCGAGTCCAATGCCGGACCATGCCGATTTGACTCAGCGTGAACGAAATGAACACCCCGACGATGTAGAGCTGAATCAGCGCGGTGACTTGCGCCCGGAACGCGATGATCGCCGCGAGGGCCGCCACCGCCAGGAACACGATTCCGTTGGAGAACGCCAACCGGTCTCCGCGAGTGTGCAGTTGGCGGGGCAGGTAACTGTCCTGCGCCAGCACCGAGCCCAGGACGGGAAACCCGTTGAACGCCGTGTTGGCCGCCAGCACCAGGATGAGCGCGGTGACGACGGCGATCAACAGGAATCCGATATGAAAGCTGCCGAAGACGGCCTGCGCGATCTGAGCGACGAGAGTCTTCTGCTGGTAGCCGTGCGGAATACCGCTGAGCTGGGTGGCCGGGTTGTCGACGATCTGGACCCGGGTTTCCTTGGCAAGCAGGATGATGCCCATGAACAGGCTGACCGCGATGGTGCCCAGCAGCAGCAGCGTCGTTGCCGCGTTGCGCGACTTGGGCTTTTGAAAGGCGGGCACCCCGTTGCTGATGGCCTCGACACCGGTCAGCGCCGCGCAGCCAGAGGAGAACGACCGCGCTACCAGGAACACCAACGCGAAGCCGGCGATCGAGCTACGTTCGGCGTGCATCACAAAGCCGGCGGATTCAGCCCGTAGCGGTTCGCCCAACACGTAGATCCGGAACAGGCCCCAGCCGAGCATGACGGTTACGCCGACGATGAACGCGTAGGTCGGGACCGCGAAGGCCACCCCGGATTCACGGATACCACGCAGGTTCAATGCCATCACCAGCACGATCGCGCTCACGCAGAACAGCACCTTGTGGCTTTCCACGAACGGGATGGCGGATCCGATGTTGGACATCGCGGATGCGGTCGAAACAGCCACTGTGAGAACGTAATCCACCATCAACGCGCTTGCCACGGTCAGGCCGGCGTTGGGACCCAGGTTGGTGGTGACCACCTCGTAGTCGCCGCCGCCGGAAGGGTAGGCATGCACGTTCTGCCGGTAGCTGGCCACCACAACCAGCATCACCGCCGCCACGGCGACGGCGATCCACGGCGTCAACGAATACGCCGCGAGGCCGGCCACCGAGAGCATCAGGAAGACCTCCTCGGGGGCGTAGGCGACCGAGGACAGCGCATCGGAGGCGAACACCGGCAAGGCGATCCGCTTGGGCAGCAGGGTGTGGCTCAGCCGGTCGCTACGGAACGGCTGACCCAAAACCAGTCGGCGCGCCGCAGTCGAAAGTTTGGACACGAGTGCCAAGAGTAAGCCCACCCGGGTCTGCCGGTACGGTTCCCTGGACGAGAATGTCTGGCCCAGACCGGCCGAGAGGACCTCAAGTGCGAGTGGTTGTGATGGGGTGCGGCCGGGTGGGCTCGTCGGTCGCTGACGGGCTGTCTCGGATCGGCCACGACGTCGCGGTGATCGACAGTGACAGCACCGCGTTCAGCCGGCTCAGTCCCGAGTTCGCCGGTGATCGCGTGCTCGGTATGGGATTCGACCGGGATGTGCTGCTGCGCGCCCGTATCGAGGAGGCCGACGCTTTCGCGGCCGTGTCATCCGGTGACAACTCCAACATCATCTCGGCGCGGCTGGCCCGGGAAACCTTCGGGGTGCGTCGGGTTGTCGCACGGATCTACGACGCCAAACGCGCCGAGGTCTACGAGCGTCTCGGCATTCCCACGATCGCCACCGTGCCGTGGACGACCGACCGGTTGCTCAACGCGCTGACCCGGGACAGCGAGACCGCCAAGTGGCGCGACCCGACGGGGACCGTCGCCGTGGCGGAGGTCGCCTTGCACGAGGACTGGGTGGGCCGTCAGGCCACCGAGCTGGAGGCGGCCACCGGCGCTCGGGTGGCGTTTTTGATCCGGTTCGGTACCGGCGTGCTGCCCGAACCCAAGACGGTCATCCAGGCCGGCGATCAGGTCTATATCGCCGCCATATCCGGACGCGTAGCCGAGGCAGTGGCCATTGCCGCGTTGCCGCCCGGCGAGGACCTGTAGCCGTGAGCGCGTCCTTCGAGGAGCATCGCCCGTGAAAGTTGCTGTCGCCGGAGCCGGCGCGGTCGGCCGCTCGGTCGCCCGCGAGCTTGTCGAGAACGGTCACGACGTGTCGGTGATCGATCGGAACCCCGAGCACATCGACGTCGACGCCATCCCGGCCGCGCACTGGCGCCTCGGCGACGCCTGCGAGGTGAGCATGCTGCAAGAGATACACCTGGAGGATTTCGACGTCGTCGTGGCTGCCACGGGCGACGACAAGACCAACGTGGTGCTCAGCTTGCTGGCCAAGACCGAGTTCGCGGTGCCGCAGGTGGTGGCCAGAGTGAACGATCCCCGCAACGAATGGCTGTTCACCGATGCCTGGGGCGTCGACGTGGCGGTGTCCACCCCGCGGATGCTGTGTTCGCTGATCGAGGAGGCCGTCGCCGTCGGTGACTTGGTCCGGCTGATGGAGTTCCGGAGGGGTCAGGCCAACCTGGTCGAGATCACGCTGCCGGACGACACACCATGGGGCGGCAAGCCGGTACGCAAGCTTCAGCTGCCCCGAGACGTCGCACTGGTGACGATTCTGCGGGGGCCTCGGGTCATCGTGCCGCAGGACGATGAGCCGCTCGAAGGTGGCGACGAGTTGCTGTTCGTCGTCGTCACCGAGGCGGAGGAGGAACTGCGTCGGCTTCTACTGCCGCCGCAGCAGTGACGGAGGCGTCCTCCAGGGCCCGCTGTGCCGCCTTGATCGCCAGGAAGGTCACCAGCGCCGCCACTGCGGTCAGCGGCCAGCCCATCGAGATCCGTGCCACCACGAGCCAGCCCGTGTGGTTGGAGTCGTAGAGCAGCCGCTGCACCACGAAGCGCGCGGCGAAGACCAGCACCCAGGTGAGCGTGGCGATATCGAAGGCGTAGACGGCACGGCGCAGGTCGCGCCACGCCCGATCGTGACCGTGCAACCAGCTCCAGATGTAACCGACAACCGGCCGCCGGACCAGGATGGATACGCCGAATACCGCTGCCCATACCAGCGACGTCCAGATGCCCAGCAGGAAATAACCTTTGGACTCCCCCAGCAGGTAGGCGATCAGTACACAGACAGCGACGCCGACGAGTCCGGACACTGCCGGTTGCACCGACTGGCGCCGGACCAGTCGCCACAGCAGGATCAGCGTCGCAGCGCCCAGGGCGGCGCCTGCCGCCGCGGCCAGGCCCAGCAGCCGCGAGGTACCCACGAAG
>Ga0302325_10008967_pt1 | contig 21937 bp, 11 predicted proteins | sample Palsa_T0_2_FD_201948 | JGI IMG/M metagenome (GOLD analysis project Ga0302325, IMG submission 201948) | Peat permafrost microbial communities from Stordalen Mire near Abisko, Sweden - Palsa_T0_2 | ecosystem: Environmental > Terrestrial > Soil > Palsa > Peat permafrost | place: Sweden: Abisko...
TGCAGCGCGTTTGCATGGTGAGCACCACGCTAACCAGCGCGGAAATGATCAAATACGCCGCCAACGCTTTCCTGGCGATGAAAATCGGCTTTGCCAACGAGATCGCCAATATCTGCGAGCATGTCGGCGCCGAGGCACCCGAAGTGATGACCGGCATCGGACTCGACTCGCGTATCGGATCGAAATTCCTGTCGCCGGGCGTGGGCTGGGGCGGCAGTTGCTTTGGAAAAGACGTGCTGGCCCTTTTGCACACGGCGCGCGAGTATGGCTACGATAGCCGGCTGCTGCGAGCTTCCATCGAAGTCAACACCGCGCAACGGCAGATGGTGATCCAAAAGCTCCAGGAGAAGCTTTTTATTCTGAAGGGCCGTACTGTGGGATTGCTCGGACTGGCTTTCAAGCCGGATACCGACGATTTGCGCGACGCACCCAGCCTCCACATCGCCGAGCGGCTGCTGCAGATGGGCGCGCGCGTAAAGGCCTACGACCCGATCGCCATGAACGCTTGCCGCGAGCAACGGCCGGAATTGCGAATTCGCTACTGCGACTCGCCGCTCGAACTCGCTTCGGAGTGCGACGCGCTCGTGCTGGTCACCGAATGGGCCGAATTCCGCGACCTCGACCTGCCCGCGCTGGCGAAAGCGATGACCCGGCCGATCCTGGTGGATGGGCGCAATCTCTTCCACCCCGACGCGGCGCGCGCCGCCGGATTCGACTATTGCGGCATTGGCCGGCCGAACTCCCGCCCGGGAAAAGACGCGGTCCAACGCACGGCGTAAATGCCCGAACTTCCGGAAGTCGAAACAGTCGCGAGGTCCATTGCACCGCTGGTGGGGCGGCGTATCGTGTCGGCGGAATTTCGCTCGCTTCGCATTTTGCGGGGGGGCAATCCCGACAGCATGGCGGCCGGACTGGCTGGCCGGCGCATCGCCGGAATCAAACGCTACGGCAAGTTTCTCGTGATGCCTCTCGATGAGGGCGGTTACGTTCTCATTCACCTCGGAATGACCGGCCGGCTGCTGTTGGGCGGTCCTGTTGGCAAACATACGCACGCCGTTCTGACACTCGACAAAGGAGTCCTGTTGTTCGAGGATAGCCGGCAGTTCGGCAGTTTTCAGCTGAGTGACGACTTCCCGGCGCGGGTAGCCCGGCTCGGTCCGGAACCGCTGGAGATTTCGCTCGCCGATTTTACCAGCGCGCTGAAACGCCGCAAGACGCGCGTCAAAGCGCTGCTGCTGAACCAGCGCTTCTTGCGGGGCGTGGGAAATATTTATGCCGACGAAGCTTTATTTCGCGCCGGTATTCACCCCATGACTATTGCGAATCGCTTGCGCGGCGAGCGCGCGAAAAGATTATTTGAAGCTTTGCGGGCAGTTCTCACCGAAGCGATCGAGGCGGGCGGTTCTTCCATTTCCGATTATGTGGACGCGGAAGGACGAAAAGGGTTTTTCCAGTTCAGCCACCGTGTTTACCAACGTACGGGAGAGCCTTGTGTGAGTTGCGGCACAGCTATCCGGCGGCTGGTAATTACGCAAAGATCCTCACATTTCTGCCCGAAGTGCCAGAGGCGTTAACGTACAATAGCAATGAAACCAATGCAGTACGCGCCGCGTCGTAACTGTTGAACCGGCATTCTGCTTCAAACCCCGGTAAACTAACAGTTTGGGCCGCATTGTTGGGATTAAGATAGTAAAGCACCGTGTGCAATTCTGCAACACACAATAGGAGATTCTGACGTGAGACGCATCGCTCGATACCTACCGTTCTGCTTCCTGGCGCTTGGCAGTGTGCAGTTTGCCGCCGCGCAGACTTCTTTCGACGTAAATGTGGGGTTTGGCGCATTCCACGATAAAGCTTTGGGACCCACGGGCTACGACAGCATTACGGGTAATCCCTGTACGTCAGTCACAGCCGACGCGAATTGCATCGTCACCCCGACTAATGGGCTGAGTGGCTTCTTTCTCGGCTTTGGTTTGGACCTGATGCTTAAGAAAAAGTTCGGAGCGGGCTTCTCTTGGGACGTCATGCCCGCGAGGAGCAACTACCAGCCGGAAGTAACGATTCCAGCGTCCGAGGGTGGAGGCTCCTATACTCTCCAATACCGCCAGCATTTCATCGATGTCAACGGTATTTGGTCGCCGATCAATAACAAGAAGTTCCAGTTGAAGATTGAGCCGGGCATCGGAGACGCCAAGTTCGGGATTTCTGAGAAAGTCCAAAGCTGCGTCACCAGCACAATCTGCGCTACCCAGGCCGAGCCTTTCCCCAGCGCCAACCATTTTGACATCCACGCCGGAATTGGCGTGCAGGTCTATGTGACCGACCACATCTTCATTCGCCCCCAGTTCGACTACCACTATGTCCCGAATTTGAATCAGGAATTCGGCAGCAACTCGGTGATTGGTGGAATGGTCTGGTTAGGATACAGCTGGGGCGACCGGTAAGCTCTTACGCCCCGGCCGCGTCGTCCACGACAGCCTGCGGCGGATTGAAGTACAAGATCCGTCCGCAGCTTTCGCAGGACATAACTTCTTCGCCCCTCTTGAGATCCTGGGAAAACTGCAAGCGCAGCGACATATTGCAGACGCTGCACCGGCCATCCAGCGCTTCGGCGACGCCGATGCCGCGCCGCATCTTGGCGATGCGCGTGTATCGCTGATAAACGGCCGGCGTGACTCCGGCCACGATCTCTCCCCGCTCCTTCAGTAAATCCGCCTTGGCCTTTTGATCTACGGCGGTGCGCTCGCGGGCTACCTGCTTTTCCGCCTCGACCTCCGCCTTTTCCGCCTTGAGCGCCGCCTCGGCCGTTTTTACGTTACCGTCTAGAGGTTCGGATTCGCTCATCAGCTGTAAAATTCGATCTTCAGATTTGCGGATTTCGGCCTGGCAGAATTCGATCTCAGTCTGAAAGGCGCGATATTGATCGTTAGTCTTGGCTTGCAGAGTCTGATCTTTGAGTTTGGAGATTTTCTGTTCCTGGGTCTGAATATCGGTGTCGCATTTCTTGCGCTCTTTCTGATTGGCGGCCAAGGCGGCGCGGTCAGCTTCCAGCTTGCGCTCGTGTGAAACCAGCTTCTTTTCGATTTCGGCGATGTGCACTGGCAGCGCTGAAATTTCGCGGTTCAGATCCGCCAGGCGGTTATCGACTTCTTGGAGGCGGATCACCAACTTCAGGTCGGGGAGCATTATTCTTAAACGCAGTGTAGCACGCGGCTTCCACAGCCTCCAGTTCCTCAATGCGGCAGGCGCGCGCGGCCGCATAGAATACCGCCGCACCCAGAGGAATTGAAATCGCGACGTCGACCAGCGCAACGTGGGCGCGCGCACCCATGAGGGCGTGAACCAGAGCGCTCGAGAGTTTGCAAGCCAAGCCCATTAACACTGCCGCCGCCGCTATTTTCACCGCGCTGCCCGCCAGCTTGCGCAGACCGATTCCGTGCAGCTTGCGTTGTAATGCCAGCAGCAGCGCCAATGCCCCGAAGATCGCCACGGCAGCCGTGGAAAGCGCCAGACCCGCATGTCCGATGCCCGCCCACTTCACCATTCCGTACGCCGCCGCGAAATTCACTCCGATGGACGCCACGCTCACCAGCATGGGGGTCCGCGCATCGTCCAGCGCATAAAAGGCGGGCGCCAGCGTCTTGAGAGCCGAATATCCAGCCAGTCCGATGCTGAAACAAGTGAGCGCGAGCGCCGTCTGGTGAGTATCGTATGGCGTAAACCGCCCTCCCTGGTAGACCGCGGCGATCATGCTTTCGCCCATCACGGCCATCCCCACCGAGGAAGGAATGGTGAGCAGCAGAGTGGTCCCCAGCGAGCGCGCCAACATCGACCGGAAGTCGTCCATTTGGCGCAGTCCCGCGCTGCGCGAGATGGCCGGCAGCGTCGCCGCTGCGATGGCCACTCCGAAAATGCCAACCGGCAATTGCAGGAAGCGGAATGCATACCCCAGCCAGCTCACCGGCCCATCGATCACGCGGCCGGAAGCGTCCGTGATACCCGATGCCAGGTTCGAGTTCACGACGATGTTGATTTGCAGCGCGGCATTTCCCAAAATTGCCGGCCCCATCATGCGCGCGATCTGGCGCAGACCGGGATGGCTCCAGTCAATGCGGGGGCGCAAACGGAAGCCCGCGCGCACCATTACGGGAAGCTGCCAAAGCAACTGAAGCGCGCCCCCGGCAAGTACCCCCCACGCCATGGAGACGATCATGCCGTTGCCCATGCCGCGCCCCACCGTATACCCGAGCGCCAGTCCGCAGGCGACCGACCCGAGGTTGAAGAGCGTCGACGCCAGCGCCGGCACGCCGAAGCTCCCGCTGGCGTTCAGCGCCGCCATCGCCTGCGCCGCCAATGCCACTAGCAGCAGGAACGGGAACATGATGCGCGTGAGCAACACGGTGAGCGCGAACTTCCCCGGCACTTGCTCGAACCCCGGCGCTAATATCCGCACCAACTGCGGGCTGAAGATCATTCCCAACACGCAGAGCGGGCCGACCACCAGAACCACGGCGGTGGCCACCAGGCTCGACAGCTCGCCCGCTTCGCGCTTCCCCTCGCCGGTCAGCGCGCGCGTGAAGGCCGGCACCAGCGCCGAGGACAGCGCGCCCTCGGCGAAAAGATTGCGAGTGAGGCTGGGAATACGAAATGCGAGCTGGAATGCGTCGTTGGCGGCGCCGGCGCCGAACAGCCGCGCCATCACCATTTCACGCACCATCCCCGTAATGCGGCTGAGCATCACGGCGGCGGAAACTATTCCCGCGGAGTGAAGGAACCGGTGCTTCTCGGGCGCCGCGGCCTGCATTCTAATCCACGCGGCGAATTTCTACGCGGCGGTATATCTCTTCCACCTGCGCGAGCGTGGCGAAATTCATTCCCGGCAATTGCGCGGACGCGGTTCCCGCAGCTACGCCCCAGCGCAGCGCTTCGGCCTGACCCTTATGCCGGGTGCACGACCACGTATAGCCCGCGGTGAGTGCGTCTCCGGCTCCGATGGGACAGACGGCATCCACGCGCGGCGGCAGCGCTTCAATCAACCCGTTGGCAAACGCGCCGATCGCGCCGCGACTGCCTAGCGATAGCACCACCGATTCGGCGCCCATGGCGCGTATCTGCGCAGCCGCCTCCAGGTGGTGAGTGCGCGTCAATAGCGCACGGCCCAACAGCCGCTCGGCCTCCTGCTGGTTGGGCGTCACGACCGTGGGCTGCTGCTCGATACCCTCGCGCAAGGGGTCGCGATCGGCATCCAGCAGGGTTTTCACCTTCTTTTTGCGGGCCATGGCGATCAGCTTCCCATAGAAAGAGGAAGGAACGCCCGGCGGCAGGCTGCCGCAAAGACACAGCCAGGACGCATCTTTCAAAGCCTCGCTCACCGCCTCCTCCACGCTCTTCACTTCGGACTTCGACATCTCTGGGCCTGTCTCATTCAGGTTCACGGTGAGGCCATGCGTGTCGGTAATTGTCAAGTTGGTGCGGATGGCGTTCTGGATCGGCACGAGGGTGGTAGGATAGCCGCAGTCCGCCAGGTGCTCCTCCAGCCGTTTGCCGGTATCGCCGCCCGAGATCAGGACCGCATGAGTCTTGCCGCCGAAAGAATGGATCACGCGCGACGCATTGATTCCGCGCCCGCCGGCAGATTCGCCGACCGAATTGATGTAGGAGCGGTCTTCGAACGCCAGCCGATCGACGCTGAGAATGCGATCGATCGCCGGATTGATGGTGAGGGTGACGATCAAGATTTCATTTTAGCCGCAATTCAGGTCTTCACCGCCAAAATAGCGTCCAATGCTACACCTGTGCGCTTACTCTCGACTTCGGAGAATCCCGCGGCCCGCAGCATTTGCGCGAATTGACTGAGAGTGCGTTCCCGGCCTTCGGTAACTACCAGCATATTGAGCGATTGCATGTTCGCCGCGAGTGGACCGACGCCATCTTCATTGAGCAACTTCTCTGCAATCAGCAGTGCGCCCCCTGGCCGTAGACGTTGGAATACGGCGCGCAGCAGAACGGCGGATTTTTCGTCGCTCCAGTCGTGCAGAATTCGGCCTACGGCGTAAAGGTCCGCCCCCGGGAGTTCGTCGGCGAAGAAATCGCCATCCTGAGTGGAGACACGATCTTCCAGTCCTGAACTCGCGATGTTTTCGCGCGCCAGCGCTGTGACGCGCGGGAGGTCGAAGACTACGGAGCGCATTTCCGCGTACCGTTGGCAGGCCGCGATCGCCAGATGGCCGGTGCCTCCGCCAAGGTCGACCAGGCGGCGAAAGCGCGAGAGATCGAATGCGGCGACTACGGCGGGCGAAGTCAGCATGCCGAAGCCATGCATGCCGCGCAGGAAATTACGCATCGCCTCATCGCTCCGATAAAAACCGCCGAAGATGGCGCCATCGATGCCGAAGGTCTGCTTCCAGCGGGGCGTGCCCTCCCGCATAGCGTCGCCCAGATTGCTCCACATGCGGAACAGCGCTTCATCGGAGTACCGCACATACCCGCTGAGCGTCTGAGGACTGCCGCTATACAGATAATGTTCCGCCACGGGCCGATTTCGGTAGACTCCGTTTTCCTTGACGAGCAGCCCCAGTGCGGCACAGCCATCGAGAAGGCGTTCCAGCGCGTCGGCGTGGAGCTTCAGTTCGTCGGCGAGCTCTGCCGCGGTCGCTGGACACTCGTGCAGGCGGTCGAAGATGCCCAGCGCTTCAGCGGTGAACATGGTCTTGGAATGGCGGAAGGCTTCGATGAGATCTAGAACGGGTTTGGGGTCGGGAACGGGCATACTCACACCAGCATCTCAAAATAAATCAGTTTCAAAATAGATCAGGCATCACTTCGATGAATGAGTCTCCGAACTCCTGAGGTCGTGGAACTTGACATGAGCCCGCACTCCGCTCCCTCCGCTCGCGGCTCAGTATCGGCACGTTGCGTTTCCGAGCCGTGACCGAAGGGAGCGGTATGCGTGGTGCCAAAACTGGTCCAAGTCGTTTTCCCGCCATCCCTGAAGTGTGGCGCCACCTCAGGGGTCTGGAGTCCAGAATGGAGCCGGCGAAATCGCCGTACTGAACCAGGAAATTGCCACTGAGTGGGGTAGTGGAATCGACAAACGAGTTGCTCAGCAGACTGAACGAGACCCTGTTCCCGCGGTCGTCGATTATGCCTCGGAACGGGAGGGCCAGAGGGTGTCGTTTACAGAGAATCATCTTGCGCCGGCGCCTTCCACTGAAATGCAAGCACGGTGACGGAGACGGCCAAAACCACTTTCTTGGTCTTCACAGGCATCCGTGGTTGGTCCCATCCTTAAAATTCGAACCCCGATCTCGGTCTCAGGATGGCTGTTCGCTTTCGGCGGATACGGTCCCACAGCCGGACAGTCGAGCTTCCGCGCCCTCCGTACCGTGGGCTCATGCCGAGCCTCAAACTCCTGAGGTCGTAGAATTGGCTACGGGCCCGCAAACCGCCTCCTGACGGTCGCGGTTCGGAAACTCGGTCTGCTAGTACTGAAGCCTCGACGGTTAGGGAGTGGTCGCGGTCGAGTTGGCATCGCAATTGCCATCTCAGGCTCCAAGGGAGAGCCGTGAACAGCCTATTACAGGACATTCGCTATAGTTTGCGCGTGCTGCGCAAAAGCCCGGGCTTCACGCTCGTCGCCGTGCTCACGCTGGCCGTCGGCATCGCCTCCAACACCGCCGTCTTCAGTTGGATCGAGATGGTTCTGCTGCACCCGCTGCCCGGCGTTGCCGACAGCAATCGCCTGGTGTCGTTCGAAACCACCACTCCCAACGGCGAATTCATTCCCAACTCCTATCCCGACTACCGCGATTATCGCGACCACCTGACGCTCGTCTCGGGCCTCGCTATCTCCACCCCGAACCCGTTCAGCGTGGGCGACGACGAACACGCCGAACGCGTTTTCGGAGAGTTGGTATCCGGGAATTACTTCGACGTGCTGGGCGTGAAGCCGATCCTGGGGCGCACCTTCTCACCGCAAGAATACGGCGACGCGCAGGGAGGCTACCCGGTAGCCGTCATCGGAGAGAACCTCTGGAATCGCCGCTACCAGCGCGATCCGGCAGTTCTCGGCCGCACTATTCGCGTGAACCGCCAGCAACTGACCATCGTCGGCGTGGCGCCGGCGGAGTTCCGCGGCTCCCTTGGAGGCCTGTCGTTTGAGTTGTGGACGCCCGCCGTGATGGCGCCGCAACTGAACACCATGCCCGATTGGATACTCACCGAACGAAAATCGCGAATGTTCTTCGGGATTGCGCGCCTGAAGCCCGGAATCACGCCCGCGAGAGCAGCCGCCGAAGTGAAAGCTCTCGCGCAGCAACTCGCCCGGGACAATCCAGCCGCCAACCAGGGAATCGGCGCCGCGATCCTGCCACTCTCCGACGGTCACTTCGGCGCGCAGAGCACACTCGGGGCGCCCTTGCGAATCCTAATGGCCGTCTGCGGCGTGGTGCTCCTCATTGTTTGCGCTAACGTCGCGAACCTGCTGCTGGCGCGGGCGGCATCGCGCCAGAAAGAGTACGGGCTGCGACTCGCATTGGGCGGCGGGCGTCTGCGGTTAGCACGCCAGTTGTTCACTGAAAATCTAGTGCTCGCCGGTTTGGCAACGTTCGCGGCAGTGCCGCTCGCTTTGTGGATGAGCCAATCGCTGGGTTATCTCATCCCTCAAAATGGGCTTCCCTTTGCGCTGGACGTGCCGATGAATTGGCAGATTCTGGCATTCACACTTTTGCTTTGCCTGGCGGCCACTATCGCTTCCGGGATGGCGCCCATCCTGCAAGTCTCGCGTATCGATCTGAACGGCGCGCTAAAGGAAGGCGGCCGGAGTGGATCGCCTGGCGCGCAGTCGCAGCGTCTGCGCAACCTCCTCGTGACCTCGGAAGTTGCCCTGGCGCTGGTAGCCTTAATTGGCGCCGGACTGTTCGCACGCAGCTTTCAATTTGCGCGGCAGATCGATCCCGGCTTCGACCCGCGCGGCGTTCTGGTCTCCCATCTGAGCCTTTCGAGCGCCGGCTATAAGGTTCCCGACCGTATCAAGTTTTGCGTACGCCTGCGCCAACTTCTGGAATCGCAGCCCGGCATCGCGTCGGTCAGCTACGCCGACTACATCCCGCTCGGTTTCGCCGACGGCTCCTGGGAAGACCTCAACGTCGAGGGATATACGCCCGGAACCAGCGAGAACATGAAGATTTACCGCACGGTAGTCGCCCCCGGATACTTCGACGTCATGCGGGTTCCGCTGCTCGAGGGACGCGACTTCACCGAACTCGACGACCTGAACACCCAGCCGGTGATGGTCGTAAACCAAAGGTTCGTGAAACGCTTCTTCGGATCGGCGAACCCGATCGGCCGGAAAGTAAAAGGATGGGGTAAGTGGTTCACCATCGTGGGGCTGGTGAAAGACACGAAGTATCACGCTCCCAACGAGGATCAGCGCGCCCTCTTCTACGTTCCCTTCCGCCAGGTTTATCGCGAGGAACTGCCGATCGCATTCTACGCCCGCACCGCCGGCGATCCCAACATCGCGTTGGCCGCCGTGCGCCGTGAAGTCCAGCAAATGGACCCGAATGTGAGCGTCTTTGACGCCACGCCGCTCAGCGATTACATTACTGCTTCCCTGTTCGCGCAAAAAATCGCCGCATCGTTGCTCGCCCTCCTGGGCGCGCTCGCGCTGGGGTTGGCGGCTGTCGGATTGTATTGCGTGATGGCCTATTCGATCGCGCAACGCACCCAGGAGATCGGCATCCGCATGGCATTGGGAGCGAAACCTCGCGATGTGCTTCTGCTCATCGTCCGGCAGGCCATGGGAATTGTGCTCGCCGGTATTGTAGTGGGAACCCTGGTGGCAAGTACGCTCACGCGCGCGGCCGCGGGACTGCTGGTGAAGGTCAGCGCCACCGATCCGATGATCTTCGGCGGCGCGGCGCTATTTCTGGCAGTCATCGGGTTGATCGCGGCGTGCTTCCCCGCCATCCGCGCCGCCCGCATCGATCCTAATGTGACGCTGCGCGGGCTTTGAGTAAGGGATCACTCGGTTGAAGAACGTCGCAGGTGGCCTGCTCGGAATGGCTGGGCTGTCGCCCGGCAGGCAAGCTAAAGCATGCCCCACACACCACAAACACCGGCGACGTGGGATAAGCTTTAGCTTGTCCAGGCGAGCCAAGCTCGCCCTAGCCCTCAGGCCATGAAACACCCCTAGCCTTAGCGGTCGCTGCTCTTCGGAGCTTACTTGACCATTGATGAGCCAAGACCGCGAGGGTCGGTGCCGTTAGCGTTTCAGCATTTTCTGAATCGTTTCCGGCGTCGCCTCCGGACCGAGAATCCGTTTGATCGCTTCCTCGAGTAATTCGTCCTGTCCCGCGACGATTCCGGCGACGGTCGGCTTTACCTCGACGTCGGGAACGATCCCTACCCGCTGCGTCGGCTTCTTATCGGGATAGAAGATTCCAAGCCCGCTGATCATCGTGTTCAATCCTCCGGGCAGGCTGAATCCCGAGACGTTGCCATCGGCGCCCGCTGTCGCGCTGCCGATCACGATGGTTCGTGGGGGAGATCGGAATGCCATCGTCGTATATTCCGCCTGGCTCTGCGAGATCTCGTCCACCAGCACCACGACCTTTCCGCCGTAGTGCGGTTTCGCCGGGACGAGAGGTGGTCCCTCCATCCAATGGAACGCTCCGGGATTCGACAAATCGAAATGCGTGAACCGCACAAACTGCGTCTCGCGGTCCACCAGCAGCTGCCCCAGCGCGAATACCACGAACTCTGAAGGGTAATTGCGGATGTCGATAATCAGCCCCTTCGTCCCTGTGGCGGAATCGATGTAACGAGGCACGTCGGCGGCTTTCACCGAAGAAAGTTTCAGATACGCGACCTGCGGCGAGAGCATGCGGAACGTCTCGCCCGGGAGATCGTGGGTAGAACCGGCATTGCTGTCCAACCCCGTGGAGAGCACGCGCGCCGCCTTAATCTCAACATCCTGACTCCGTCTAGCCACGCCGATTCGCGCCTCGCCGCACTCCCCGCGCGTCATTGTTCGCGCGATATCGCGAAAGCGTGCCGCGTCGTTGGAATCTGCGTAGTAGGGCGTCCAGTCAGCCACCAGCTTGCTCACCGGAACGCCATCGAGCTGCGTAATCGCATCGCCCGGGATCAATCCCGACGTTTTCCCCGAGTCCGCTCTGTATCCGGTTACTACCGCGCGGCCGGCGATAAATCGCACCGTAACGGGCAGCTCGCAAGGGCCCTCCGGCGGCCTCAACGCGAGCGAGCCCCACAGGTTGGCATGCGTATCGTGATCCATGGCAATCAGCGCGAACATCTCGCGCGTATACGTGTCCGATGTCTTGGCTAGCCCGATGCGCGGAATAAATTCCGTGAGTATATCGTCCCAGTTTTCCCCCACCACATCGCGATTCGGCGACCAATATTCCACGATGTTCCAGAAGCGGTACAGCGCCAGAAGCTGAAATCCCGCATCGGGCAGCTTCATCCCTGGATACGCCGGTTCGTGATCGAAGGATGGATTGTCCGCGCGGGCGGCCGAAACGTAAAACTGCTTGCCAGGCAGGCGATTCGCATAGATCGAGAGCAGCGCCTTGCTCAAGTCCGGCCCCAGCATCTTTTCGTCGGAGAGCCACGCCAAATCGGGACGAAGGGCGAGATCCTTCTCGTCCAACTTCGCGCAATTCTGACAGGGTGCCACCGGTCCGAGCGCGGCAATCCAATCGAGCAGCACCTGATTGACAGCGGGCCGATCAGCCAGGGCCAGTACTTTCGGCAGCACGCGGAAAAGCTCATAATCCCAGTGAACTTGCCCGCTCACGATCTGCGGGTGATGATACTTCAGAAAGCCCCAGACCTTACCGAGCGTGGCAAGATTGGCGATCTGCGCGGCACTGAGTTCGGTCAGCGCAATGCCGGAACCTTTATCGAATTCCTTGTCGAGATCGATGGCAGTCTTGGGCCGTTCCACCTTGGGCGCTTCCCAAACCGGCTTGCCGTCAACCAGCAACTCCAAATCGTCAGCCCATACGGTCCCGGTCCCGGACACAAGCACGCCGAACACAAGCTGTCCCGCGTCCTTATGAATGGGCAAGCTGATGGAATATTGCTGCCACTCGGTGGTTCCCTTCAATTGCTGCGGCCGCTGCTGCATGCTCTGAAACGCCAGCGAGCCCGAGTCGCCGTCCTCGCGCGCCCAGAGCGCCGCGAAACCGGTGACTCCTTCGGTCCGCAGGTACCCGCGCCACACCACCGTCTGGCCCGTGAAATCCAACGGCAGCCCCTTGGTGAGAGTCGAAAAGTCGCCTTTAGCGTCTGCATGACGTTCCAGCCGCACCGACCATTTCCCGCCGTGGACCACCTTGTCGTCCAACGAGATAGTCTCGCGCGGATTTCCGCCCCATCCGGCGGGGAAGCCGCCCGTGTGCTCGCCTTCGAAACTGAGAATGCGCGCCAGTTCGGGCGTATTTTGTGCAAGGCAGGGAATCACCACTGCCGCACAGGCGAAGAGCCGCAGTCGCCTCATGCGTCAATGATACTCCCCAGAGCGGTCTTCAATGTCTGGGACGCGATGCTTCTATCGAGGGCGTCCGCGACTTACTGGGGCTGAAGTTACTATCGCCCGAGTACACCGCCTGTACCGGATCGGTCACCGACGCCAAAGTCACAGTGGCACTTCCACCGCTAAGGTTCGCAGTCGCGAGCACCGCTTGCGTGACCGTATCCACGAACTGCACGCTGCCGGTAGGCGTTCCTTCTCCGGGCGGAACCGGCATTACCACGGCAGTCCACTCCGAGTTGAAACTCGTCAGCCTGACATCGGTCGAGGCGCGATTGACCGTCAGCGCGACAGCGGCCGACGTCGCGGCCGGCCAATTTGAGTCGCCGGCCCACGATGCGGTAATGGAGTGCGAACCCACCGCAAGCGTGACCACCAGGTACGCCGAGCTGGACGCAAGGCTCGCGGAACCGATGTTCGTCGAGCCGTCGAAGAAATTCACCGTGCCGGTTGGTGGTGTACTGATATTGCCCACCAGCCGCGCGAATAGGACCACGTGCTGTCCGAATACTGCTTTGGCGGTGCTGACAGACAGTTCCAGGGTGTCGGTGGGGGTGGTCGATGAATTGACCGTTTGTGTGTACACCGCGGAGGTTGACCCCTGATAGTTCGCGTCGCCGCTGTACTTCGCCGTCAACAAGTGAGCGCCGGCCGTCGTGAAGGTCGTGGTCAGGGTAGACTTGCCGGACGAAACCGCCGCGCTTCCGATCACCGTGCTACCGTCCAGGAAAAACACCTGGCCCGTGGGTCCGGGAGTGGCGGAAGTAGAGGAAACGGTCGCCGTGAGCGTCACCGATTGGTCCGTGTTGCTGGGGTTCGGAGTGGCCGTGAGGCTCACGCTGGTGGTGATCGGTACCGTGCTGCTGCTGGGCTGGAAATTGGCGTCGCCGGGGTACGATGCCGAGAAACTCCCGCTGGTGGTGGTGTTGGTGATGTCAAGGTTAGCCGTGGAAGCCACGCTCTCCGTGATGTTGGGCATCAAGATCCCGGTCCCGATCGACGTAGAGCCGCCATAAAACGTCACCGTGCCCGTCGGGTTGCCATCCACCGGGCCGTTCGCGGTCATCGCCGAAAAGAGGTACGGCCGGCCCCCCGAGGGCGGTTGCGTATCCGCCACAGTCGCCAAAAGGCCGCTCTCCATCGGCAGCCCGAATGTCGCTGCGAAGGCCGCTACAGTTGTGTTGGTCGGCGCTTTGGCGATCTGTTGAGTCAAGGGACTCGACGTTAGCGCGGCATAATTCACATCGCCGCTGTACTGTGCCGTGATGGAATTCGATCCCCCGCCAAGCACCAATACGTTGGTGGGAGAAGGAAGGCAGATCAGCGCATAGCATACTAGCGAAGCGGCCTCAGGTATCGGAAGCTGTAAAACGCCATGGCCGCTGCTATCGAGCGTGGCAATCGAGTTGAGATTCTGAGTGCCGTCGAAAAATTGCACCGTACCGGTGGGTGTGGGGCCGGTCGTGACGGGCGTCACCGTGACTTGAATCGTCAGGGCCGCTCCATAAGTGGTGGGATTGGCGCTCGATGCCAACGTCACCGTGACCGCTCCGGTGCCCACACCCACGATTTGCGAACTGCTGCCCTGGTAGTTGACGTCGCCGTTATAGACCGCGCGGACCGATGCGGGCACGGTCGCGGTCACCAAGACCGCGTTCGATTGGAAAAGCGCACTCGGAGTCAGCGCGACGCTCTTAAGAAGCGTCGTTCCATCGTAGAGATCCACGTTGCCGGTCGGGCTGGTGCTCAGGTTTCCAGGCGCCGGAATTCGGAAGGCCGTCTTGGAGACCGACGCTTCGTCGATGCTCACCGTCGCCACAATGGTAGCCCCACTGGCGCTGCTGGTCCCCGGGGCCAGCCCAGCGGTGGTCGAAGTGTTCGCCTGATTCACTGTTTGATTGAAAGTCGTCTGCCCCGGCGCAAAGTTGGAATCTCCGGAATAAGTCACCGTAATCGCGTTCGACCCCGTGGCAAGCCCAAAGGGAGGACTTGCCTGGGAGTTGGGGACGGGAATTTGCGGTGGCACGATGATCGTCGCGTTGCCGGTGGAATCGAGCGTGGCGGTGCCTATAATGTCCGATCCCAGCACCGCGGCCTGCACGTTCCCCGTGGGAACCACATTGCCGGCGACCGCCGGCGCCACGGTTATCGATAGCGACACCGGCTCGGCGAAAGTAGACGGATTGACGCTGGACTGCACCCCGACAGTTACCTCCGGTAAGTTCGGCACCGTGGCCGGCGCCGAGGTGCTGCCGGTGTAGTTAGCGTCGCCATTGTAAACCGCCGTCAGATCGGTGGCGGAAGCGAAAGGTTGCGTCACGGTCAGCGTGGCCGCCGATTGGAAATGTCCGTTAGGAAACAGCGGCGCTGTACCGATTACCGTGTTGCCGTTCAGGAACTGCACGTTCCCCGTGGGATTGCTCACGGCGGCATTCGCGCCTGGAAGCGCAAACGTTATCGGCGAAACCGAGGGCTCGCTGATGCTCACGGTAGCCGTGATGCTGGCGCCTGAAGGAGACACCGTCGCCACATTGGCGGTCGCCGCCTTTTCCACCGTTTGCGCGAAGACGGTCTGCGCAGGAGAGTAATTGGCGTCGCCGCTGTAGTTGAACGTGATAGAGTTCGACCCCGCCGGCAACCCCCAGGCGAGTGCGGCCGCCGCTGCCGTGGGTATCGTCAGGGAACCCTTTCCGGTGCTGTCCAAAGTCGCGCTTCCAAGGGCGAACAGGCCGAGCAAACTGGCGGTCACCGTCCCCGACGGGGCCGATGATCCAGAACTCGCTGGCGCCGCCACGATGTTGAATGTCGCCGGCTCGGCGAAAGTGGGCTGCGCGGCGCTGGACGTAATGGTGAGGTTGACCGTCCCTGTGCCTGTCCCGGTCACATGCGGCGAGACGCTGCCGTTGTAGTCGGCGTCGCCGCCGTAAACCGCGTAAAGCGACGCGGGGACGGTGGTGACAGTAAGCGTGGCGGTGGACGTAAATAATCCCGACGCCGCCAACGTCGCGGTACCCAGAAGCCTCACGCTGGCCGTCAGCGGATTGCCGTCGAGGAACTGCACCGTACCGGTGGGAACGCTGTTGCTCAGATCGCCGGGTACCACGAACGGGCTGCCGGAAACCGAGGGATCGTCAATGCTCACCGTGGCGGTAAGAGTCAGCGGCTGCGAGCTGCCACTGACCGCGGCTCTACTGCTGGTATCGGCCTTCTTGACGAACTGGGTGTAGTTGGATTGCGCCGCTGGATAGTTGGTGTCCCCGGAATAGGCGAAAGTAATGGAGTTCGACCCCGCGGGCAAACCCCATGGAGGCGTGGCGAAAGGGTTCGGTTGCGGCGGCACTGTAATCACAGCTTTGCCGGAGCCATCCAACGTGGCAGCTCCAAGGAAAGCGGGACCAAGAGTGGCAGTCACCGTTCCCGTGGGAATGGGCCCGGTGGAAGGAGGCCCAGCTACAACAATGGTGAACGTGACTGCCTCTGCGAACACTGACGGATTCGCACTCGAAGTCACCGTCAATGGGACCCCGGCCGGGATTTTGTCTTGCGACTGCAATGGAAACAGCGAGGCAGAAAGGAGCAGAACGGCAACCGGTGCAGTGAACTTGCAGCTGAGTGGGAACACGGTTCTCCTTACCGTACAGAATGCGGTGAGGACGCGGCGGGGATTCCAAATTAGCGCCCAGCGGTATTCGATACAAGGCTCTGTCCCGACTACTCTGTACGATCGATCACAAGTCTAGCGCCGAAGGATTGGCCACGGTAGAGACATCGCCCAGCGGTTCGCCCAAATACTTCCGCCGAATGAGCCGCCGCACAATTTTTCCGCTCTGCGTCTTCGGAAGTTCGCGTACTACCAAGACTTCCCGGGGTCGAAACATCTGTCCCAGCACCTGCGCCACGGTAGCGCAGACCGCCGTGCTATCCACTGCCGCGCCCGGCCGCGCCACGGCGTACCCGACGATAGCTTCGCCCTTCACCTCATCCGGCACGCCGATCACCGCCGCTTCCGCCACTCCCGGATGCTGCAGTATGGCGTCTTCCACTTCGGCGGGACCCACCTTGCGCCCCGCTACGTTCATGGATTCGTCGGCGCGGCCGTGCAGCATCCAATGGCCGTCCTCGTCGACGCTGGCCCAATCGCCGTGATACCACATGCCCGGGAATCGCGACCAGTATGTCTCGATGTACCGCTGCGGGTCGTTCCAGATGCCGCGCGTCATCGACGGCGAGGGCGCGGTGCACACCAGATAGCCCGTTCGTCCGCGCACCGGAACGCCATTCTCATCGACCACTTCGGTCGCCATCCCCGGCGCCGGCCCGCCGAGCGTGCACGGCTTGAGTTCTTGGATGGGCAGCGGAAACAGAAAGCAGCCCACGATCTCCGTGCCGCCGGAAATGTTGATGATCGGGCAGCGCCGGTGGCCGACGTGTTCGAAAAACCAGAGCCACGATGCTTCGTCCCAAGGCTCGCCGGTGGAACCGAGCAGGCGTAACGACGGCATGGGCGGCGGCAGAGTCTCAGCTTTGCTCAATACGCGAATGGCCGTCGGCGACACACCGAACGTTGTGATGCCATGGCGCTCGATCATCTCCCACAGGCGCATCGGAGTGGGAAAATCGGGCGCGCCATCGTACATAAAGATAGTGCCGCCGAAGAGATGGTTGCCTAGAATGCTCCACGGCCCCATCATCCAACCGATGTCCGATAGCCAGAAGAAACGGTCATCCGGCTGGTGGTCGAACCCTAACCAGATTTCCTTCCCCATTTGCGCCAAGCATCCGGCGTGCGTGTGGACCGCGCCCTTCGGTTTCCCAGTGGTGCCCGAGGTGTACAGAATGAAGGCGCGCGCTTCCGACTCGAGCGAGAGCGTCGGAGCTAGCTCGGACTGATCGGGAAAGAGCGGGCCTTCGCCCACCATCACGGTGCGGATGCCGGCCGGAATTTTCTCGGCCAGTGGGAGTAGCTTGCCGCGCCTTTCGAGATGCGCCGCGGTGAAAACCACGCGCGCGCCGGAGTCCTCCAGGCGCGTGGCGATGGCGCCCGCGCCGAAGCCGGCGAAGATCGGCACCACGGTCAGGCCCGCCTTGAAACAGCCATGCAGAATGGACAGGATTTCAGGGACCATCGGCAGGCACAAAGCCACCCGGTCGCCGGCCTGTAAACCCATGGCACTTAAACCATTTGCCACGCGATTGGCTTCGTTTCGTATTTCCCGGAACGTGACCTCCCGGGTGGCGCCGTTTTCCGCCTCCCACAGGCAGGCGATCCGTCCGGAATCGGCCCAGCGGTCAAGGCAGTTGTAGGCGATATTGAGCCGGCCGCCGACGAACCATTGCGCCCACTCGGGACCGCGGCTGGCGTCGAGCACCTGCCGGTAGGGCTCGAACCACTCCACACGAATTTCGCGCATCAACTCGTCCCAAAATCGTTCCGGATTCTCGATGCTGAATCGCAGGAACGCCTCACGGTCCGAGAGCCCGAGGCGTTGCATGAAGCGCCAGACGTTAGTCCGTTCGATGAACTCGCGTGAGGGCTCCCAGATCATAAATAACGTGGCAGCGGGACCTGCCCCCATATTCTAACAGCGCAAGAAATCGCCCCAGGTGTGACATGGCATACGATTGTCACTGAGCTGTAACTCGATAGTCGCAGGGTCGTTATAAACCGTTGATATACTCGGCGGCTTCGGACTAAAATCCCGCTCCGAAAAAAGGAACTTCAAACGATGCAAAACCCCTGTCGAGCCTTACTTGCTGCCACAGCCACGACGCTACTCTGCGCAGCGGCCTACGGACAATCCAGTTTTCCCGGATTCACCGCAGGGAATCTGGTGCTTTCGCGGAGCGTGTATACCGGCGATGCCACAACCGTGATCGCAGGACAGGCGCTGCCGCCGGTCTGCCCGTCCACCGCCGCGTGCGGCACCGGCGTGGCCAGCAATAACGGCACTTACCCATCCACCAGCACTACAAATAACGTCTGGAACAACGATGCCGTGGACGGCAGCTTCGGAATCACTTCGCCTATCTATCTCGATCAGATCACGCCAACCGGCACGTTGGTGAACACGCTTGCCGTTCCCGGCAGCCTTGTCTCAACCAGCTTCAGCTCGAAGTCCGAACTGGCCTTGAACCTCTCCGCCGATGGCACCGCGATCACATTCATGGGTTACGTGGCGCCCCCAAACACGGTAGATGTATCCAACGCCAATACGCCCGAGGTATACGACCCCACGAATCCTTCCGGCGGAAGCTACTTCCGCGCGGTGATCCAGGTGGGCGCGAACGGGGCGATCGAGATCACCAAAACCAACGCTTACAGCGGCAACAACGGACGCGCCGCCATCCTTTCGAATGGCTTCTATTACATGGTGGGCAACGCCAATAACGGCGCCGCGACGCCGGCCAACGTAGTGGCCTCCGCCGGTGTCCAGATCGCCACCCCCGGTCAGGCGGCCACCACGACGCCCCAGGAGATCGGCAATTTCTCGATTACCCAAATTACCAACCCCGCTACCGGCCAGCCCTACGCCGCCGACAAAGCAGGCAAAGATAACAACTTCCGCGGGCTGACCATTTTCAACAATACGCTCTACGTCACCAAAGGGAGCGGAAGCAACGGAATCGACACTGTCTACCAGGTGGGCGCCGCCGGTACATTGCCGTCGCTAGGCAGTGCAGCCACCACGCCGATCACCATTCTGCCGGGCTTTCCGGTTACTCTTGCGAAGAGCGCCACTGCTGCTTCGGACTATCCGTTCGGCATCTGGTTCGCCAATGCCACCACGCTCTACGTGGCCGACGAAGGCGACGGCACAGCTGCCGACGCCGCCGGCAGCACCACCGCCGGCCTGCAAAAATGGATCGTTACCAATGGCGCCTGGCAATTGGCCTACGTGCTCCAAAACGGCCTGAACCTGGGTCAGAGCTATACCATCGCCAACTACCCATCGTCCATCAGCCCCGCCACCGACGGACTGCGTAACATCACCGGAAAAGTAAATGTCGACGGCACCGTGACCATCTGGGCAGTTACTTCCACCGTAAGCGCCAACGGCGATCCGGGCGCCGATCCCAACATGTTGGTCTCCATCACCGACACTCTGGCCAACACCACCGCCGCCAGCGCCGCCAGCGAAAAATTCACCGTACTGATGACAGCGACTGCGGGTGAAGTCTTCCGCGGTATCGCCTTTGCTCCGACCGCCGGCTCCACGCCCATGAGCAACGCGCCGTCTATCGTGTCGGCCGCCAGCTGGAGCACGCCGACGATCGCGCCTGGCGAGCTCGCCGTGGCTTTCGGCCAGAATCTCGCGCCCGGCACCCCCGACGAAATCTTTGGACCGCTGCCGACCACCTACTACGGCAACTCGGTGTTCATCGCCGACTCGACCAACAAAACGTGGCCGGCGTTGCTGAACTTCGTCTCGCCCGACCAGGTTACTTTCACGGTTCCATCAGGAGTTGCCACTGGCGCCGCCACGGTGAACGTGGTCAGCAGCAACGGCACGCAGACGGCGAGTAACATCCAGATCGCGGCGGTCGCCCCGGCTCTGTTCACCCTCAACGGCTCGCAACTGGCAACCGCCGAAACCATCACCGTCGCGGCCAACGGCACGCAGACCTACGGGACCAGCTATCAGGCCACCACCGGCGCCGAACTGGCAGCCAGCCCAATCAACGTCTCCTCCGGCCAGGTATACCTGGTGCTTTACGGCACCGGCCTGGACGCGGCGACCGCGGCGAACACAACCGTCACCATCAACGGCGTGAGCGCTACAGTGCTTTATGCCGGCATCCAGAACCTTTTCGCCGGTCTCGACCAAGTCAACGTTCTGTTGCCGTCGTCACTCGCGGGCAAGGGCACGGTCGAAGTACAGCTCACGTCGAACGGCGTGGCGGCAAATCCCGTGCAAGTTGTCATTATGTGATCGAGGCAGTCACTTCATCAGCTTCTCGATCTTAATGAGCGCCTGGTCCAATTGCTGAGGGGATTTCAAAACTCCGGCGAACAAATCCCCTCGTTCCGCGAACCGGTCGAGCGCATTGGTGATATTGAATTGCGTGGGGTGCAGCCCGTGCTGCACCTCTCGCCACTCCAGCGGGGTCGCCACCGGCGCTCCCCCATAAGCGCGCAGCACGTAGGGCGCGGCAATCGTCTTCGAGCGGCCATTCTGCAGGTAATCGAAGTAGACGCGATTCTTTTGGCGCTTGGCCACCGTGCGGGGAGTCGTAAATAGAGTGGGATTTTCGGCGATCGTCAGCCGCGAGATGAGATCGGCGAATGTGCGCGTCTCCTCGTAGCTATAGAATGGCTCTACCGGCACATACACATGCATGCCGTCGCCTCCGGTAGTTTTCGGATAGCCCACCAGGCCAATGCGATCCAACACCTTCTTGACTAACAGCGCGGCGTCGACAATTTTGTCGTAGACACACTCCTGCGGGTCGAGGTCGATCAGGATGAAATCGGGATTGTCGAGCGAAGGCGACCGGCTCATCCACGGATTTTGATCGATGCACCCCAGGTTCACAAGATACAAGAGGCTGGCGCGGTCCTCGGCGAACACATACTCGATCTCGTCGATGAGTTCGGTGCGCAGCCAGGGGGCGAAGCTGTCGGCCGCGTTCTTCTGGAAAAAATACTGTTCCTTGATGCCGTTGGGATACCGTTTGAGGGAAAGTGGACGGTCCTTCAAATGCGGCAGAATCAGGTCGGCCACGCCGTCGTAGTAGTTAAGAACATCGCGCTTGGTGTAGCCTTCGTCGGGATAGTAGACCTTCTTGAGATTGGTGAATTTCAGGGTTTGGCCGTCGATCCGCAGCGACGCTTCCCTGATGTCGGCCAGCAACTCTTTGCGCGCGCCGGCGGGCTCCTCGCGCGCTACCTCCCGCGCGCTCACGTCGTTGCGCAGACCGAGGAATACCGGCGCGCGCAGACGGCGATCGGGCGTCCAGTTAGCGAATTTTACCTGGCACACCAGCTCGGGCTTGACCCACGTCATTCCCTTGTCGGGTTTGGGCCGCTCGGCGAACGGGCACTTGTCGGTGATCAGCGGCTTGAGCTTGGCGAAGAGACTCGTCAGCAGCTTTTGATCGAAGCCGGTGCCGACGTTGCCCACCCACCGTAACTCGCCACCGTCGTGAACTCCCAGTACGAGAGCGCCGAAATAGTCGCGATCGCCCTGCGGCGAGGTGAATCCGGCGATCACGAATTCCTGGTCGCCGACGATCTTGATCTTCTCCCACTCTCGGCTGCGGCGCGACTCGTATGTGCTCTTGGCATGCTTGGCCACCACGCCTTCGAGCCCGATACCGCGCGCCGCTTCCAGCAATTCGTCGCCCGCGCCGGGGAAGACCTCGGAAAGCCGCAGAACA
>Ga0302325_10008968_pt1 | contig 21931 bp, 15 predicted proteins | sample Palsa_T0_2_FD_201948 | JGI IMG/M metagenome (GOLD analysis project Ga0302325, IMG submission 201948) | Peat permafrost microbial communities from Stordalen Mire near Abisko, Sweden - Palsa_T0_2 | ecosystem: Environmental > Terrestrial > Soil > Palsa > Peat permafrost | place: Sweden: Abisko...
CTCTGCAAGGGAGCGGATGCAAGGCGCGCGGCGCAGGCCGTGGTTGATTCCACGGACAAGCCGCGCAACACCGCAGACGCCCCTTGCAGAGCCAACCCTTCGGGAGCGGACGGATTTGCCTTCATTAGTCGTTGTCCCCTCCTCATTGGGATCTAACCCAACTTCGTCGGCTCCGCCTCGACTGAAGGCAAATCCGTCACGCTCGCGGCCACGCGGAATACTCAGACAGGCTCCTCGGAGCCTAGCGGTGGACGCTCATAAAATTGGGCAATTCGGCCGCCGTCGACGACCAAGTCATGCGCGTTGATGAAACTGCCCTCATCGCTGGCCAGAAACACCGCCGCATAGGCAATATCATTCGCGACGCCGGAGCGGGGCAACGGCGTGGCTTTGGCCAGGTTTCCGGATAATTTCGCCAGTTTTCGCGCATTGTCCTCGGCACTCAGGGTCTGCGCCTTCGCGGAACCGCCCCAGAAAATGGGCGTTGCGATCGCGCCGGGGGAGATGGAATTCACGCGAATGCCGTTGGGCCCGAGCTTTGCCCCCGCGATGCGCGTGATATGGCTGACCGCGGCTTTCGCCGCGGAATACAGCATTCCGCCTTGACCGAGGCGATGCGCGGCGATGCTCGAATTGTTGATGATGGAGCCGCCGCCGCTCATCACCCGCGCCGCGTGCTTGATGCCGAACATGACGCTGCCGACCAGCAGCTTCATGCCGAAATCAAATTGTTCCTCGGTGATGGTCTCGAGTTCGCCCGGAGTCGAAGCGCCGGCGTTGTTGAACAGGCAGTCGAGAGTTCCGAAACGGCTGACTGCCGCGTCAACCACCGCGGCGATCTCGGCCTCATGCATGACGTCGGCGCGATGAAAAATCGCTCGCGCGCCAAGTTCGGCTGCCAGGGCGCTGCCGCGCTCTTCGGAACGGCCGGCGATGACGACGTGTGCGCCCTCGGCCACAAAGCAGCGCGCCGTCGCCGCGCCGATACCGCTGGTCGCGCCCGTAATGACCGCTACCTTCCCGTCCAATCTTCCAGGCATGCCGCCCCCGCTTTAAATCGTCGAGACGGCAGAATATCACCGCCAATCGAGGCGCATCAGGTCCGCAAGGCGAGGAAGGCGCTGGCCGATGCGGCCGCGGCGGCCGCGGGCAGCCGCGCGTCGATCCCCGGCCCCGGCTTATGAGCCGTGTGATGGATTGATTCGACGATGTTGTTCCACATCATGGTCACATTTTGCACGAAGTGCTGAAAGAAATCGCGCACCTCGGGTACATGGGTGTAGGCAAACCAGCAAACCAGAATCAATACCCCGGTCGACAGGATCTCGTACCACGCCGCGAACCAATAGTAGCTCTGCCCGCCGGTGTTGAAGTAAATGGCGCGGCGAGCGTGGCGCAGCGGCCGGGAGATCATGCCGTAGAAAATCATGAGGATCAGGATCGACACCCAGAGGGGAATGGAACCTGCGACCGCCCAGCCGAAGATCGCACCCGTCGTGGCGAGCGATACGATCGCGGCTATCCAGGCGCAGAACAGAACGGCATTGAAAACCGCGAGAAACGGTATGAGCAGGGTCGCACCCAAATGGCCGCCGTAACCCGCGCTGCTGCTGACTTGATTCACATTGCGCTGCAGATTATGGCCCCACCAATACGCACCCTCATGCCAGCGGCGGCGCCATTCACGCCGCTGCTGCCGCCAATGCCGCCGCCATTCCTTGCTGTCCTTGAATTCAGCGTAGTGCTTCTTGGCGCGATCGATCACTTCCTGCGCGTTGAAGGGTGCGCCGGCAGCCGCGGCATATTCTTCACCGGTGTTCGCGAAAGGAACTACGAGCATCATGATCAGATAGACCAGAATCCAGATGCCGGTGGTCAAAAGCGCCAGCAGCACGAACGCGATGCGCACGATCGTGACGTCGACGTTGAGATAAGCGGCGAGTCCGGTGCAGACACCGCTGAGCATCGCGCCCTCGCGAATCTGGTAAAGCCGCTTCGGCGCATTGGCCGCGGCAGCGCCGCTCTTCGATTCCGCGTTCGGCGTGCTGCTCGCGGCAGCGCTTGCGTCCGCAGCGTTGTCGCTCTGAACCGGCCCCATCTCCTTCAAGATCTCCTCGATCTCCGCGGCGGAGAGCACGTTCTTGTGCGGCTGCAAGAAATGCGCGCACTTATCCGCGATCGCCTGTTCGAGATCCGCCATGATTTCGGCCTTGTCGGGATTATCCTTGAGCTGCGCTTGGGCCCGCTCCAGATACGCGCGCAAGCTTTGATATCCCGGCTCTTCGAGATGGAAAGCGTTTCCATTGAGATTGATGATGATGACGGTGTTCATGCTCAGCGGCCTAATTGGTTGATTGTGGTGTTCAGATATGCCCAATAGTCTTTGAACTCCGCCAGCTGGGTTTTGCCTTTGGCGGTCAACTTGTAGTACTTGCGCGGGGGGCCGGACTCGGACTCCTGCCACTCATAATCGACATACTCTTCGCGCCGCATCTTGCTCAGCAGCGGATACAGCGTGCCTTCCTGTGTTGCAAAGTCGGTTTCCTGCAGGCGCTTCATCATGTCGGCGACATAAACCTTGTCCGCCGAAATGATCTGCAGAATGAGGAACTCCAGCAGGCCTTTGCGGATCGGGTTGAATTTCGAGTCGGTCGTCATTTGTATAAAGCTACCTTTATGAAACAAGGTACCAACTTGATAAAAGGATGTCAAGAATCGTTCCATCCAGTGATTTTGACCGGCTGTTGTAGCGCTCGGCAGGCAGGGTAAGAAGACTCAAGGCCCGAAAAGGCAGCAGGGCCTTGAGTCTTCTCCGGTGAGTGTTGGGCGACGCCTGTTTTTACGGCATCCCGCTATCCGAGCCCGGTCAAACTCACAGTGTCGAGGCACTAACCGAGCCGGCCGCGCACCAATTCGAACACCGCCTCGCTCTCCCGCGCGCAGCGATCGAGAAGCGTTTCTATTTCAGCGGTCGCGGCCGTCGCATAGGTACGATCCTTGAGCGAGGGTGCGTTGATATACACATTGAGTGCGGCACTGCGCAGCGCGCTATGAGCTGCCAGCACGCCCACGCCGGCATCGCTGACGACGCCGGCGAAGCCTTTTTCAGCGGCGCGCCGCGCCAGCATAACGACCTCTGCGCAGGCGCGCGCGCAAGCCAGTGGCGTCTCGGTGGCGGCGGTCAAGTTCGATTGGATCGCCTCGGTGCGCCGCGACTTTTCCTCGTCGCTGATTTTGGGCAGTCGATAGGCCGCCATGAGTCCGTCGAAGGCAGCAATGTCTTCGGCGACCATCGCAGTGAGCCGTGCACGCAGACGCTCGGACTCGTCACGCACGGCCTTCATGTCCGATTCGACGGCTTCTTGTCCCTTCTTGCTGAGCGTGACATTGCAGACCATGGATATGAGTGCCGCGCCCATCGCGCCGATGATGGCCGCTGCGCTGCCGCCTCCCGGCGTCGGCGCGGCGCTGGCCAGTTCATTCAGAAACGTTTCGACCGGACGCTGGGTAATCATGTGCCTACCATTCCTTTGGCAATGCCATAGATTTCCTCCGCGTCCAACAGCAAATCGTTTTGCTCGAACAAGCGCGCCACACAGGCGCGATGCAGCGCAAGCTTCAGAGCGCCAAAGCCCAAGGCCCCGAACAAGATTTTGCCGTGACTTGAAGTGCCGCGATCGCTCAATCCCACGCCTTCAATGCCGGCCGGCGGCGAGGCATTCGCGTCGGCAACCAGTTCCAGTGATGCGTTTTCCTGCCAGTCTTTGGCCGGTAGCAGCGTGATGCCGGAAGCGCCGGTCGCGAGCACGATTTGTGCGCCCTTGAGCGCTGCAGCTCGTTCGAGATGGGTTGGGGCCTCCAGGGCTTGCACGTCGATCCCGAAGCGCGTGTTGACGGCGTCGCACGCGGCTCGGACGACGGCGAACTTGCGGCCGGTCATGACGACTTGCGCGCCCTCCCGGGCCAGCAACAGCGCGGCGCGCTGACCCACCGGTCCGGAGCCCGCCAGCACCACCGCGCGCTTGCCGCGCAGCGAGCGGCCGTGGGCCAGCCAGGCAACCGCCGCGGCGGCCGTTGTGTTCGAGCCATTGCAATCGAACATCACGGAAACGCGAAACTTCGCGAAGAATTTTGCACGGGTCGCCGCCAGCACGGCTTCGCCCTGCGGCATGTTTGAGCCGCCGATGAAAATCGCGGTATTTTTCTTGTCTTTGGGCGCGCGGGTAAAGATCGCGCCTTCCACCAAGCCGCCCACATTGTCGGCGTTCACTCCGCCATACGCGGAAATGTGGTCCGCGCCGCCATCGTAGCCGACGACGTTGTCAAATACAGAAGGGTGAGTGTCCGTGTCGAACTGATAAAGGAGTTTTTTCATCGCCGATCATTATATCAAGCCCCTGCGGTCACCAGATGTTGCGGCTTGCCTGACACCCATGCATCGATGTTGTCGATGAGTTGATCGGCGAGAAATTGCATGGCGCCGTCCGATGCCCAGGCCACATGCGGTGTCAAGATGAAATTGGGGCGGCGCACGTCGAGCAGCGGATGGCCATTTTTCGGCGGCTCGACGCTGAGCACATCGAAGCCGGCCCCGGCGATCAGTCCTGCATCAAGAGCTTGTATCAACGCTGCCTCGTCCACCAATCCACCGCGCGCGGTATTGATGAGCAGCGCGTTGCGCTTCATCTTGCGAAACGCGCTACTGTCAATCAAGTTGCGGGTCGACGCCGTGAGCGGGCAGTGCAGCGAAATCACATCGGATTGGGCCAACACATCATCCAACGGCGTGAACTGCACCTCCGGCATTTTCGGCGGCGGATGATCGGCAAACAGCACGCGCATGCCGAAAGCGCGTGCGATTGCAGCCGTGCCCTGGCCAATCGCGCCCTCGCCGATGATCCCAAGGGTTGCACCGTGCAAATCACCGATGTCATGCGTGAGAAGGCAAAACTGTTCCGATTTATTCCATGCGCCCGCTTCGACGTCTTGCCGATAACTGAGCAAATTGCGCCGCAGGGCGAGAATCATGGCGAAGGCGTGCTCCGGAACGGTGTGCACGGCATAGTTGCGAATGTTGGCGACGGCGATGCCGCGCTCATTGCAGTAGGGCACATCCACCACGTCATAGCCGGTGGCGGCCACGGCGATCATTTTAAGTTGCGGCAGCTGCCTCAAGGTGTCGGCTCGCATCGGCACTTTGTTGACAATGGCGATCGCGGCGCCGCTCAACCGCGCCACGATTTCCGCGGCGTCGGTTTTTGGGTGCTCAATGTACTCGGCTGGGAACGCGAACTTACGCAGCTTCGCTTTGAGCGAAGCCCGGTCAAGAAACACCACGCGCATCGTCAAGGTTTCCGCCAGTAGGTTTGCGCGGCCGCAACGCCGCTTCCCGCCTCGATGTTCATTCCAAGGTCCAGCATGGCCATTTCTGAGCCGGCGATCGCGCCCAGCAGCATGAGTTCATTGAGATCTCCCACATGGCCGATGCGAAACAACTTGCCGGCGACTTTCGAGAGTCCCGCGCCGAGCGATAGATTGTAGCGTGTGTAGGCGCGGGCAATGACGGCCGCCGCATCGATGCCCTCGGGGACCATAACAGCCGTCACCGTATCCGAGTACCACGCGGGTTCAACCGCGCACAGCTTCAGCTTCCAGCCCTGCAGGACGGCAGCGCGCGCGCCGCCGGCGAGATAGCTGTGACGTCGGAATACGTTTTCCAAGCCTTCCTCCGCCAGCATGGCGAGCGCCTCGCGCAAGGCGCACATCATTTGCAGCGATGGTGTATACGGAAAATAGCCGGACGCGTTGGCTCGGAGCATGTCGCCGTAATCGAAGTAGCAGCGCCGCGACGAAGTGTGTTTGGCGGTTTCGAGAGCCTTTTGGCTGATGCAAGTGATGCCCAATCCCGCGGGCAGCATCAGTCCCTTCTGGGAACCGCTGATGCAAACATCCACACCCCATTCGTCCATGCGAAAGTCGATGCTGGCGAGCGCGCTCACCGAATCCACCATGAGCAGCGCGGGATGGCTGACACTGTCCATCGCTTTGCGGATGGCGGCCACATCACTGCTCACGCCGGTGGCCGTTTCGTTCTGGCACACCAGTACCGCTTTAATTTGGCGGCTTCGATCGGCTTGCAGAGCCGCCAGGTATTTATCCACCGGCGCGCCTTCGCCCCATGCAGTCTCGATCAATTCCACCGCAAAGCCGAGCCGCTCACACATGTCGGCCCATAGGTGGCTGAACTGGCCGAAGCGAGCGATGAGAACTTTTGCCCCGGGAGCGAGGCAATTGGAGAGCGCCGCCTCCCAACACCCGGTACCGGAAGAGGGGAAAAGAATGGGCTGGCCGGTGGCGGTTTTGAAGATCGGCTTTAGGCCGTCCAGACAGGCGCGCGTGAGGGCAGGGAAGTCGGGCGAGCGATGATCCTCCGAGGCGACCGACATCGCGCGCAAGATGCGATCCGGAACATTCGTCGGACCGGGGACAAATAGAAAATTTCGGCCTGCCATAGTCAATCTCCCGTGATCATGCGTCGATTATGCCGGCATCAGGCGGAATCTTAAGATCGATGAATTCGAAAATTGAGGGTATCCTTGCGCGCCAAGGCGTACTGAATACAGATCCAACATGAAAAGATTGTACGTCAACTAGCAATGATATATGAGATATCAGGAGGGGATGATGCGCATCGCCATCGTGGGTCAAAAGGACTTCGGCAAAGCTGCGATGGAGGCCTTCGTGAAACGGGGTCATATCGTCGCCGGCGTATTCTGCACGCCTGAGAAGCCCGGCGAGGTGCCCGATCCTCTGCGGCTCGCTGCGGAACAACTCAGCGTCCCTGTTTACGCGCTGCCCTCCTTGAGGGTGGAGGAAGCGCGGCAAGCGCTGCAAGCGCTCAATGTGGATCTTGCTGTCTTGGCCTTTGTGCTGCAGTTCGTGCCGCAGGATTTCGCGACGATCCCACGCCACGGAACGATTCAATATCATCCGTCGCTGCTACCGCGCTACCGAGGCCCTAGCTCGATCAACTGGCCTATTATCTTGGGTGATGACCGCACCGGCCTGAGCATATTCCGGCCGGTAGACGGGCTCGACGAAGGTCCGATCATTTTGCAGAAGGAGACGCCGATCGGCCCGGACGAGACCGTCGGCAAAGTCTATTTTGGCAGGCTGTTTCCGATGGGCGTCGAAGCGCTGTTGGAAGCGGCGGATTTGGTCGTGAACGGGGGCGCGCAGTGCACGACGCAAGATGAGTCTTGCGCAAGCTATGAGGGATGGTGCCGGGACGCGGAAGCGCGCATCAACTGGCATACCCATGTGGATCAAACGTACAACCTGATCCGAGGATGTGATCCGGCACCGGGCGCTTGGACAGTATTCAATCACAAGCGACTTAAGTTGTATGACGCGCGCAAACACTCGGCGCGCACTTTTTCGCAGGTCAAAGGCCGAATCGGTGCAGTCACAGCCATCGAGGAGCACTCCTTGAGAATTTCGGCGCAGGGCGGCCAGATCGAGGTGTTCAAGCTCAAGCTCGAGGGCGGCAAAAAACTCCCCGCGCCGCAATTTTGCGCGGAAACAGGCTTAAGCCTAGGGACGATCCTGGGCTAGGCCCCGAGCTTCATATGGTGAGCACGATCTTGCCGATGTGATTCGAAGTTTCCATGAGCCGATGCGCGTCGGCGGCCTCGGCCAGCGGGAAGGTCTTGAATATGACGGGCCGGACTTTGCCTGACTCGATCAACGGCCAAACGTTTTGACGGACGCCGTCGACTACGGCTGCCTTCTGCGCCACTGTTCGCGACCTTAAAGTCGAGCCGGTCAGAGTCAGGCGTTTGACCAAAATCATGCCGACGTTAATTTCGGCGCGCGAGCCACCCAACAGCGAGATGGTGACGACGCGGCCTTCGACCGCTGCGATTTCCAGATTTCGTTGCACGTAGCTGCCCGCAACCATATCAAGAGTGATGTCGACGCCGTAGCCTTTGGTCTCCGCGCGGATTACTTCGACAAAATCCTCGGTCTTATAATCGATGCCGCGAACGGCGCCCAAGGCTTCGCAGGCCCGCGCCTTCGCCTCGGATCCCGCGGTCGCGAAAACGCGCGCACCCCACGCCGTTGCAAGTTGAATCGCGGTGGTACCAATGCCGCTCGTGCCGCCATGAATGAGAACGATATCTCCCGCTTGGCAGCGGCCGCGCTCGAACAGATTGGTCCACACCGTGAGAAACGTTTCGGGTATCGCCGCAGCCTCCACCATGGTCAAGCCCTTGGGGATGGGCATCAGCAACGGCGCCGCCGCAATGGCATAGCCGGCGTAGCCGCCGCCCGGCAGCAAGGAAGCCACCTTATCGCCCAGCGAGACGCCCGAGACCTTCGGTCCGAGTGCTACGACTTCCCCCGCGATTTCCATGCCGGGCAAGTCCGATGCGCCGGGCGGTGGGGGGTAGCGGCCCTGGCGCTGCATGACGTCCGGCCTGTTGACGCCCGCGGCCTCGACGCGGACCAGCACTTCATTGTCGCCCGGCTCAGGGATGGGTCTGAGCGCCGTTTTCAATTGCTCGGGTCCGCCGGGCGCCGCGATCTCGACCACCGTCATTTCACCAGGCAAGTTCATTCAATTTCTCCGCGCTTTGGCAAAGCTTAAAGGGGCGGCCAATCTAGACGCTCCGGAATATTTGGGCAAGATTCGTGCAAATTGCGGCAAGATGCGCGCATGTTCATCCGGCAACTCGATTATCTGGTCACGCTCGCGCGCGAAAAACATTTCGCGAAGGCGGCGGAGGCTTGCCATGTTTCCCAGCCCGCGCTGTCCTCGGCGATCCGCAGCTTGGAAAAAGAACTCGGCGTCATGATCGTACAGCGCGGCCGGCGCTTCGTGGGATTCACGGCCGAGGGCGAGCGCGTCCTGCTGTGGGCGCAGCAGACGCTCACGTCGCTCTCGCATATGCGCGAGGATGCATCGATCGCGAAGTCCAGCATGGCTGGTACCTTGCGGATCGGCGCCATTCCCACCACGATGACCGTGACGGCATTCATCACCGCGGCGAGCCGAGCTCTGTATCCGAATATTCGCTACGCCATTTCATCGTTGAGCACTGAAGCGATCGCCGGCCAATTGGACCGGTTCGAACTCGATCTTGGTCTCACCTATCTCGATGAGAAGACCATCGATGGCTTCGAATCGCTGCACCTATTCGATGAACGCTACGTCTTGTTATCCAGCCGCAACGCGAAACTCGAGTCCACCCTGACCTGGCAGGAGGCCGGGCGTTTGCCGCTGTGCTTGCTGACGGGCAAGATGCGCAACCGTCAAGTAATCGATGCGGCGTTTCGGCGCGCCGGCGCGAAGGCGGACGTCATTCTCGAGACCGATTCTGTTTTCGCGCTCTATGCGCATGTCAGCGAAGCCGGATTGTTCAGCATCGTGCCGCATAGCCTGCTCAATTTCTTCGATATGGCGCGGGTCCGCGCCACGCCTGTGCTGCCGTATTTGACGCGCGCGATCGGTTTGATTGCACGCAATCAACCCGCGCTTGCGCCGATTACCGCCGCGGTCTGGGAGACTGCGCGCGGTCTCGGGCTGCAGAAGCGATTTGACCTCGCTCTTGATTAAGGCCGGCTGATTACTCCCAGCTATCGGTTGATTCAGCGAAGCAATTGGACGGCCATTCCTCTTGATTCCACACTGAACGCCGCCATTTCAGTGCTTGGCGCAGCCATTTTGAGGCGGCGCGGTGAGAGGAATTTATGGACCAGAAAGTCGATTTGAAACACTACGAATTATTCATCGATGGTAAGCATGTGGCACCATCGACCGGCGAATACACCATCGATCTTGATCCCGCGACCGAAGAACCGATTGCCGAAGTTGCGCAGGGCGGAAAGGCGGACGTGGACAAAGCGGTCAGCGCTGCGCGCGCGGCATTGAAGGTGTGGGGCGCGCTGCGCGCCGCCGAACGCGGCCGCATCTTGCAGCGTGCGGCCGCGCTTCTGGAAGAGCACCAAGAGGAACTGATCGAGATCGAGAGCCTGGACGCCGGCAAGCCGCTTGCGGCGGTCCGCCGCCAGGATATGGCTGCCGTCATTGACACTGTGCGCTACTACGCCGGCTGGTGCGACAAGATCACCGGACAAGTGATACCAGCGCGCCCGGACGCGTTGACCTATACGGTCCGCGAGCCGGTTGGCGTCGTCGCGGCTATCGTGCCGTGGAATTTTCCGCTCATGATCGGCATGTGGAAAATCGCGCCCGCACTGGCTTGCGGCTGCACCGTCGTGGTCAAGCCGGCGGAACTGACGCCGCTGTCGATGCTGCGTGTCGCTGAACTATTCCTCGAAGCCGGGCTGCCGCCAGGAGCACTGAATGTGGTTTGCGGCAAGGGCAGCATAGTCGGAGAGGCTCTGGTACAGCATCCTGGCGTCGACAAGGTGACATTCACGGGCTCACCCAAGGTCGGCCGCGGAATCATGCAGGGCGCCGCGAGCAATTTCAAAAAAGTGACCCTGGAACTGGGCGGCAAATCCGCCAACTTGATTTTCGCCGACGCGAATCTGGATCGCGCGGTTCGCGCCGCCTCGTCCGGAATCTTTTTCAACGCCGGCCAGGTCTGTTCCGCGGGCTCGCGCGTCCTGGTCGAGCGCCCTGCGTACGACGAAGTCGTGCAGCAACTGGCCGAGAGAGCACGGTCCATCCGGGTCGGCGATCCCATGGATCCGAAAACCACGATGGGTCCGGTCATTTCCGCAGGACAGATGCAGACCGTGCTCAACTATATCGATATCGGCAAGGCGGAAGGCGCCTCCATCGTCACCGGCGGCGCGCGCCACGGCGATCAGGGCTATTTCGTCGAGCCCACCGTGTTTGCCAATGTCGAGCACGAGATGCGGATTTCCCAAGAAGAAATCTTCGGACCCGTACTGTCGGTCATCCCCTTTGATGACGAGCAGGACGCGCTGCGCATCGCCAACGGGACGGCCTATAGCCTTGCGGCTGGCGTATGGAGTGCCGACATCGGACGTGTGCATCGCATGGCGGCTGGGCTCAAAGCCGGCACCGTGTGGATCAACACCTATGGCTACACCGACGTTCGGCTGCCCTGGGGCGGTTCAGGCGAGTCCGGCCTGGGGCGCGAACATGGCGATGCAGCGATCGAGAATTTTACGCAGCCGAAAGCGGTCTGGTTGGCACTCGCTTAATAAGTAAAAAAATATATTGGCACTCGTCGCTGACGAGCGCCAATAAGCCTCTATCTCCATTCACGTTGACCGGTGTTCTGCCGGTGATCCGCGTTTTGTAGGTGTCGGAATCTTCCTACATGAATTTCCGACGCTCGGCGCTTAGGATATTTGGACTTTCGCTGATCGCTTTGCCAAGCTCACGCGCCATGTGCTTGTCTAAAAAAGCCGGGCCAACGGCTAACACGCGTACCTGTCGTGCGTTCTGTTTGTTCTCGCTGATGGGATGAAAAAAGACTGCCTCGCGGCCGACCGGCCCGGAGACCGATCATGGATCAAAATTCGTCCGCCACGCTGAAGCCTGGTGCCAGGGCGCGAAATGGCGCTGCTAAAACAGGCAATTCCAAGGCGCGCAGCGCCAATGGCCACGCCCTCGCGCCGGAACTCAATCAGCATGAATTGCTCAATGCGTTGCATGCAATGCAGGCCGGAGACTTTTCAGTACGCTTGCCCGGACACCAAACAGGGGTCGCCGGCAAAATCTGCGATGCCTTCAATACCATCATTGCCGCGAACCAACGCATCGCGCAACAGCTCGAGCATGTGGGCGAAGTGGTGGGGCAGCAAGGCAAGACGCGCACACGGGTCCGCTTTGGATTGTCGGACGGCGCTTGGGCCGACATGGAAGGCTCGGTCAACGCATTGATCGATGACTTGCTGTGGCCGACCACCGCCGTGACGCGCACGGTGACCGCGGTCGCGCGCGGCGATCTGCTGCAGACCGTCCCGCTGGATGTGGACGGCCGGCCGCTGAAGGGCGAGTTCCTGCGTTCCGCCAACATCGTCAACACGATGATCAAGCAGCTCAGTATTTTTACCTCGGAAGTTACGCGCGTCGCGCGCGAGGTCGGCACCGACGGCAAGCTCGGCGGCCAGGCGCAGGTTCGCGAAGTGACCGGAGTCTGGAAGGACTTGACCGAAAGCGTGAACTCCATGGCGTCGAATTTGACGGCGCAAGTCCGCAATATCGCGGAAGTGACGATTGCCGTGGCGAACGGCGATTTGTCGAAAAAAATCACCGTCGACGTGCGCGGCGAGATTCTGCAGCTCAAGGAAGCCATCAATACCATGGTGGATCAGCTGCGTTCTTTCGCCTCGGAAGTCACGCGCGTGGCCCGCGAAGTCGGCACCGAGGGAAAGCTCGGCGGCCAGGCGCTGGTGCCCGGTGTCGCCGGCACCTGGAAGGATCTCACCGATTCGGTCAACGCGATGTGCGGAAATCTCACCGCGCAGGTCAGAAACATCGCGCAGGTCACCACCGCGGTGGCGCGCGGCGATTTGTCGCGCAAGATTACGGTCGACGTTTCCGGCGAAATCCTCGAACTCAAGGAAACCATCAATACGATGGTCGATCAGCTCAACGGATTCGCCGGTGAAGTGACGCGCGTGGCGCGCGAGGTGGGCACCGAGGGCCGCTTGGGCGGCCAGGCGCAGGTGCCGGGTGTCGCCGGCACCTGGAAGGACTTGACCGATAACGTGAATTCCATGGCGTCCAATCTGACTGCGCAGGTCCGAAATATCGCCGAGGTGTCGACTGCGATTGCCAGCGGCAACCTGGCGAAGAAAATTACGGTGACCGTGTCGGGCGAAATCCTGGAGCTCAAGGAAACCATCAATACGATGGTGGACCAGCTCAACGCGTTTGCTTCCGAAGTGACGCGCGTGGCGCGCGAGGTGGGCACCGAAGGCCGCCTGGGCGGACAGGCAAATGTGCTCGGCGTCGCCGGTACGTGGAAGGATCTCACCGAGAACGTCAATTCCATGGCCTCGAATCTGACCGGTCAGGTGCGCAATATCGCCGAGGTGACCACCGCCGTCGCCAATGGCGACCTGTCGAAGAAAATCACGGTCGATGTGAAAGGCGAAATCCTCGAGCTCAAGGACACCATCAATACGATGGTGGATCAATTGAACGCATTCGCCGGCGAAGTGACCCGCGTGGCGCGCGAGGTGGGCACGGAGGGCAAGTTGGGCGGTCAGGCGCAATTGAAAGGCGTGGCCGGCACCTGGAAAGACTTGACGGATTCAGTCAATTCCATGGCCTCGAATCTCACCGGCCAGGTGCGCAACATCGCCGAGGTCGCGACCGCCGTGGCGCAAGGCGACCTGTCCAAGAAAATCACCGTGACGGTGTCGGGCGAGATCCTGCTGCTCAAGGAAACGTTGAATACCATGGTCGATCAGCTGCGCTCCTTTGCGGGCGAAGTGACGCGCGTCGCGCGCGAGGTCGGCACGGAAGGCCGCTTGGGCGGCCAGGCGCAAGTGCCCGGTGTGGCGGGCACCTGGAAGGATCTGACCGACTCGGTCAATTCCATGGCGGGGAATTTGACGGCGCAAGTGCGCAACATCGCCGAGGTGTCCACCGCCATCGCCAATGGCGACCTCTCGCGCAAGATCACCGTCGATGTGAAGGGCGAAATTCTGCAGTTGAAAGAAACGCTCAACACCATGGTCGACCAGCTGAATAGATTTGCATCCGAAGTCACGCGCGTGGCGCGCGAGGTCGGCACCGAGGGCAAACTGGGCGGCCAGGCCAATGTGCCCGGCGTGGCCGGTACGTGGAAGGACCTGACGGAAAACGTCAATTCCATGGCCTCGAATCTCACCGGGCAGGTGCGCAATATTGCCGAGGTGACCACGGCCGTGGCGCGCGGCGACTTGTCGCGCAAGATCACCGTGGACGTGAAGGGTGAAATTCTCGAGCTGAAAAATACCATCAACACCATGGTGGATCAGCTGAACGGCTTCGCCGGTGAAGTCACGCGCGTGGCGCGCGAAGTCGGCACCGAGGGCAAACTCGGCGGCCAGGCGCAGGTGCCGGGCGTCGCCGGCACGTGGAAGGACCTGACCGACAACGTCAACTCGATGGCCGGCAACCTGACCGCGCAAGTGCGCAACATTGCCGAGGTCGCGACCGCCATCGCCACCGGCGACTTGTCGCGCAAGATCACCGTCGATGTGCGCGGTGAAATTCTGCTGCTGAAAGAAACGCTCAACACCATGGTGGATCAACTCCGATCATTCGCTGGTGAGGTGACGCGCGTAGCGCGCGAAGTCGGCACCGATGGCCGTTTGGGCGGACAGGCCGTGGTCCCCGGCGTCGCCGGCACGTGGAAAGACCTGACCGACAACGTCAACCTGCTGGCGGCCAACTTGACCACTCAGGTGCGAAACATCGCCGAGGTGACAACGGCCGTGGCGCGCGGCGACTTGTCGCGCAAGATCACCGTCGATGTGAAGGGTGAAATTCTCGAGCTCAAGAACACCATTAATACGATGGTGGATCAGCTCAATGGATTTGCCGGCGAGGTGACGCGCGTGGCGCGCGAAGTCGGCACCGAAGGGCGTCTCGGCGGCCAAGCGCAGGTGCCGGGCGTGGCCGGCACGTGGAAGGATCTGACCGACACGGTCAATGTCATGGCGGCGAATCTGACCGAGCAGGTGCGCGGCATCGTAAAAGTCGTGACCGCGGTGGCCAACGGCGACCTGAAACAAAATCTCACCGTTGCCTCCAAAGGTGAAGTGGCGGCATTGGCCGAAACCATCAACAACATGACCAACACCCTGGCCACCTTCGCCGACCAGGTCACGACCGTGGCCCGCGAGGTCGGTGTCGAAGGCAGATTAGGGGGTCAAGCAAACGTGCCCGGCGCGGCGGGAACCTGGAAGGACCTGACCGGCAACGTGAATTTGCTGGCCGCGAATCTCACCACCCAAGTACGCGCCATCGCCGAAGTAGCGACCGCGGTCACCAAGGGCGACCTCACGCGCTCGGTGCAGGTCGAAGCGCGCGGCGAAGTGGCGGAACTCAAGGACAACATCAATACGATGATCGGCAATTTGCGTCTGACCACAGATCGCAACACCGAGCAAGACTGGCTCAAGACCAATTTGGCGCGCTTCACCAACATGCTGCAGGGCCAGCGCGATCTGACCACGGTGGGCCGCATGCTGCTGTCGGAACTCGCGCCCTTGGTCGGCGCGCATCATGGCGTGATCTATCAAGTGCAGACGGGCGGCGCGGATGCGGCGCTGAAGCTGCTATCCGCGTACGCGGATGACGTGTCGAACGGCTATTCGGCCCATCTGGAGCTGGGCGAAGGGTTGATCGGCCAGTGCGCGCGCGACGCGCGACGCATGTTGATAACGGAGATGCCGTCCAGCGTCGTTCCCATCAGTTCCGGTTTGTTCCGCGCGCCGCCGCGCAATGCGATCGTGCTGCCAGTATCATTCGAAGGCCAGGTCAAGGCCGTGATTGAACTGGCATCGCTGGGTGCGTTCACGGATCTGCAGATGTCCTTCCTGGAGCAGCTGACCACATCGATCGGCATCGTGCTGAACTCGATCGAGGCGACGATGCAGACCGAAGGGCTGCTCAAACAGTCGCAGCAGCTCGCCACGGAGCTGCAGACCCAGCAACGCGAATTGCAGCAGACCAACGAGAAGCTGGAGCAAAAGGCGCAGCAGCTCGCCGACCGCAACGTCGAAGTGGAAGCGAAGAACCAGGAGATCGAGCAAGCAAGGCGCGCCGTGGAAGAAAAGGCCACTGAGCTGGCGCTCACCTCCAAGTACAAGTCAGAGTTCCTGGCGAATATGTCGCATGAGTTGCGTACGCCGCTCAACAGCATTCTCATCCTCGGCCAGCAACTCACCGAGAATCCGGAAGGGAACCTGAGCGGCAAGCAAGTCGAGTTCGCGCGCACCATTCACGGCGCCGGCACAGATCTCTTGAACTTGATCAGCGACATCCTCGACTTGTCGAAGATCGAATCGGGTACCGTGTCGGTGGACGCGGAAGAGGTTTACTTCAGCAATCTGCTCGACATGATCGGGCGTCCATTCCGGCACGAGGCGGACAATCGCAAGCTGCAGTTCGAGATCGCCATTTCGTCCGATTTGGAGCGCAGCATCATCACGGACTCGAAGCGTCTGCAGCAGGTGCTCAAGAATCTCCTGTCGAACGCCTTCAAGTTCACCGCCGAAGGCGGCGTGAAGCTGAGCGTCTCGCCAGTCACCAGCGGCTGGAATGCGGATCATCCGGTCTTGAAGCACGCGCCCTCGGTGGTGGCCTTCGAGGTCTCGGATACCGGCATCGGCATTCCGCCGGAAAAGCAGCGCATCATATTCGAAGCCTTTCAGCAGGCCGACGCCGGCACCAGCCGCAAATACGGCGGCACCGGTCTAGGTTTGGCGATCAGCCGCGAACTCGCCAATCTGTTGGGTGGAGAAATTCAACTGCGCAGCACGCCCGGCGCAGGCAGCACTTTTACGCTGTACCTGCCGCTCACGTATCTTGGCGGCGCTTCGTTGCGAGCGCCTGCGGCCGCGGACAGCGCGCAACCGGCCAGCCATGGCATACCGGCGCAGACGCGCCTGGTCGAGCGGCCAATCGAGCAAATCATCGATGATCGGGCCAACCTCGCGCCGAACGACAGCGTCGTACTGATTGTCGAGGACGATCCGCATTATTCGCGCATCATGGTTGAACTGGCGAAGGATGAGGGCTTCAAGGTGTTGGTCGCGCATCTGGGCGCGGATGCGCTCGCGCTGGCGCGCGCCCATCATCCGACCGCCATATCGCTCGATATTTTCCTGCCTGACATGCTTGGCTGGACGGTATTGAGCCAGCTCAAGCAGGATCCGACCACCCGGCACATTCCGGTGCAGATCGTCACCTTGGACGAAGACCGCCATCACGGTTTGGCGCGCGGCGCGTTTTCTTTCGTGCAGAAGCCGACCACTACGGAAGGCTTGGAGAACGCCTTTGCCCGCATCAAGGGCTACGCCAAGTCGCGCCGCAAGCGCCTATTGCTGGTCGAAGACAACGAGGCCGAGCGACAGGGCGTCACGGAGCTGTTGGGTTCCGATGACATAGAAATCATGACGGCCGATACCGGCGCGAGTGCGCTGCTGCAGCTGCGCGACAACAGCATCGATTGCGTGGTCCTGGACCTGAAGCTGCCCGACATGTCGGGATTCGAGGTGCTGGAGCGGATTCGCGACGATGCATCGCTGTGCGACATCCCGGTAGTGGTATTCACCGGACGCGAGCTCTCGCCCGACGAGGACGCGAAGCTGCATACCATGGCGCGCAGCGTCGTGGTGAAGGGCGTGGAATCGCCCGAACGCCTGCTGGACGAGACCGCGCTGTTCTTGCATCGGGTGGTCGCCGACCTGCCGCAAGGCAAGCAACGCATGCTCGAGCGCTTGCACAGCTCGGATGAAGATCTGATTCGACGAACGGTACTTCTGGTCGACGATGACGCGCGCAATATCTTCGCCTTGAGCAGCGTGCTCGAACGGCGCGGCATGGAGGTGCTCACTGCAACGACCGGCAGCGAGGCGATCGCCGTGCTGGGCGCGCGCTCCGACGTCGCCATCGTGCTGATGGACATCATGATGCCTGGCATGGATGGCTATGAAACCATTCAGGCAATTCGTTCGGATCCCACCTATCGGCGGCTGCCGATTCTCGCGCTGACGGCCAAAGCCATGAAAGGCGACCGCGAGAAATGTCTCGAAGCGGGCGCATCCGACTATCTGGCGAAGCCGGTGAACATTCAGCAGCTGATGTCGGCACTGCGGATGTGGCTGCATCGCTGAAGTACTGCATGAGCGCTCCTGACAAAGTCAATATTTTGTTGGTCGACGACAGCCAAGCTAAGCTGCTGAGCCACGAGGTCGTGCTCGCCGAGATGGGCGAGAATCTGCTCAAGGCCGGCTCGGCGCGCGAAGCCTTCGAGTGCCTGCTGAAGAACGAAGTGGCGCTGATCCTCATCGATGTGTGCATGCCGGAACTGGATGGATTCGAACTGGCCAGCATGATTCGCGAACACCCGCGCTTTCAGAACACGGCCATCATCTTCGTATCGGCGGTCATGCTGGCGCACCTCGATCAACTGCGCGGCTACAAGCTGGGCGGCGTTGACTACGTTCCGGTTCCGGTGGTCCCGGAATTGCTGCGTGCAAAGGTCAGAGTATTCGTCGACCTATACCGCAAGACCCGCCAACTCGAGCGGTTCAACGCGGATCTCGAGCAGCGCGTCGAGGAGCGCACCGCGGAGTTGCGCAAATTCAACGAAGAATTGGAACTGCGAATCGAAGCACGCACCCGCGAGCGCGAGCTGGCGCTGGCGCAGTTGTTCGAGGCGCAAAAGATGGACACGATCGGCCGCTTGACCGGCGGTGTCGCCCATGACTTCAATAATTTGCTGATGGCCGTGTTGGGAAGTCTGAGTTTGTTGGAAAAGAAACTGCCGGAGGATCCGCAGATCCAGCGGTTGTTGCAGAACGCCATTCAAGGCGCGGACCGGGGTAAGGCCTTGACTCAGCGCTTATTGGCATTTTCACGCCGTCAGGATCTCAAACCGCAGGCGGTGGACTTTGCGGAGCTGGTTAACGGCATGGAAGAGCTTCTCAAGCGCGCGGTGGGCCACGGCATCACATTCAGCAGCGATTTTCCGCGTGACTTGCCGCCCATCCTGGTGGATGCCAATCAGCTTGAATTGGCGTTGCTCAACGTGGCCCTGAATGCGCGCGACGCGATGCCGGATGGCGGCTGCGTAAAAATCACCGCTCGAGCCGATAGCGTGCCGCAGCAGGATTCGGCGAATTGCCGGTTAGGCAATACGAGCGTGCGCGGTCGCGGCGCCGGCAGTCCATCCTTGCCTGCAGGCGAATACATCCGAATCACCATCATCGACACGGGTGTTGGCATGGATCGGGTGACGCTCGCCAAAGCGACGGAGCCATTCTTTACCACCAAGGGCCCCGGCAAAGGTACCGGACTCGGCTTGTCCATGGTGCAGGGCCTGGCTGCGCAGTCGGGGGGTCTGCTGCGAATTCATAGTGAGCCCAACGCCGGCACCGTGGTTGAATTATGGCTGCCGAAGGCTACGACCGCCGCCGCGGCACTGGTGCGCTCGCCGGATTCGACCGCTCCGTTCCGGGCAACAACTGAGCCCTGTACAGTGCTCATCGTCGATGACGACACTCTGGTCATGACTGGAACGGCCGCGATGATTTTGGATCTCGGCCACACGGCAGTCGAAGCACACTCGGGCGCCGAAGCGCTGCAGATGCTGGGCTCGGGTCTCAAGGTTGATGTCGTGTTGACCGACCATGCGATGCCGGCGATGACCGGACTGCAGCTCGCCGAATTCATTCACGCGAGATTTCCGGGTTTGCCGATCATCCTGGCAACGGGTTACGCGGAATTGCCCGTCGATCCTTCTACCTTAGGGATGCAACGGCTGGCGAAGCCTTGCACACAGCACGAGATCGCCGCGGCCATTCACCACGCAGTGCGAGCGGGCGCCCAGAAGCCAGTGGCTTTGTCAGGATCGGGCAATTAGGCTTTCATGAAGGTTTGCATTTTCGGGGCGGGCGCGATCGGCGGCTACCTGGCGGTGGAACTGGCGCTTTCCGGCCAAGAGGTGTGCGTCGTCGCGCGCGGCGCGCATCTTGACGCCATTCGAAAGCACGGACTGGCGCTCAAAATTCGTGGCGAAGAGAAAATTGCCAAAGTGGCAGCCGATTCCGATGCCGGTGCATTCGGCCGCCAGGACATCGTGATATGCGCCCTCAAGGCGCATCAGGCCTTTGACAGTGCGGCCGCTTTTGCGCCGCTGCTCGGGCCCGACACCTCCGTTGTGACCGCGATGAATGGCATCCCGTGGTGGTACTTCTATAAAACCGGCGGACCCTTCGAGGGCCGCCATTTGAAGTCCGTCGACCCGGAAGGCCGCCAATGGAACCTCATTGGACCGCAGCGCGCCATCGGCTGCGTGGTCGAGCCGGCGTGCGAAGTCATCGCTCCTGGCGTCATCGCGCACTACCAGTTCAACCGCTTCATCATCGGCGAACCCGACGGCAGCCACTCGGCTCGAGTGCAGGAATTGAGCCGAGTGTTGACGGCGGCAAGCTTCGATGCGCCGGTACGCGACAATATCCGCTGGAATATTTGGTTGAAACTCTGGGGCAACGTTTGCTTCAATCCCATCAGCGCGCTCACCGGCGCAACCTTAGGTACCATGACCAGCGATCCGGATTTGCGGGCCCTGTGCAAGACCATGATGCAGGAAACCCAGGCCGTCAACGAAGCGCTCGGCGTGCATATTCCGGCGGATATGATGGATCGGCGCCTTACGGGTGCCGGATCGGCGAGAGATCATAGGATGTCGATGCTGCAAGACTTGGAGCGGGGCCGGAGTCTGGAAATAGACGCGCTGGTGGGTGTGGTCCAAGAGCTCGGCCGGCTCACCTCAGTACGCACACCGGTGATCGACGCCGTGTTGGCCCTGATCAAGGAACGAGCCCGTGCTTCCGGACTCTATAGCGAACTCGCAAAGCTCACTTAAAGGGTAGTATCGATCGATGACAACGGCCTATATCACCCATGCGGATTGCCTGCGCCACGAGATGGGCGCCGGGCATCCGGAATGCCCCGATCGATTAAACGCGGTCAACACGGAAATGCGCTCATCCGGACTGCTGGATGAGTTGCGATGCCTCGAAGCCCCGTTGGCGCGCGCCGAGGATTTAAAGCGGGTGCATCGCGCCGGCTATGTGGACGCGATCTTTGAAAATGCGCCCACCGAGGGCTACGTGCAGCTCGATCCTGACACGGCGATGAACCCGCACAGTCTCGCCGCCGCGCAACGAGCTGCCGGCGCCGGCGTGCTGGCGGTGGATGAGCTGATGGCGGGGCGGTCAGACAACGCATTTTGCGCCGTCCGTCCCTGCGGCCACCACGCCACACAGATTCGCTCGATGGGCTTCTGTATTTTCAACAACGTCGGCGTGGCCGCGGCCTACGCTTTGGAGAAGAAAGGTCTCGAGCGCGTCGCCGTCATCGATTTCGATGTGCATCACGGCAACGGTACCGAGGACATGTTCAGTCCCGCGCACTGGCACACGCGCGTGCTGATGGCGAGTTTTTTTCAGCATCCGTTTTATCCATACAGCGGCACCTCCAATCCCGCGCCGAACATGATCAATATTCCCCTGGCTGCGGGCAGTGGCGGGGCTGCGGCGAAGAAAGCGGTGGAAGCGCATTGGCTGCCTGCCCTCGAGAGTTTCAAGCCGCAGATGATTTTTATTTCCGCCGGATTCGATGCGCACAAGGATGACCTGCTGGGCGGTATGGCGCTGATCGAAGCCGACTACGCGTGGATGACGCATGAACTGAAACAGGTGGCCACGCGGCACGCGGAGGGGCGCATCGTCTCCATGCTGGAGGGCGGCTACAATTTGTCGGCGCTCGGCCGCAGCGCCGTCGCCCATGTCAGAGCGCTTGCGGAAGGCTCGCCGAGTTAGGAATAGAGTCTGCCGACGCTCTCGGCCACGCACACGGGCTTAGTCTGTCCGTCGCGTTCAACGCTCACCTCGGTGATCAGCTGCACGCCGCCTTCAATGGGCTCGAATGCCAGCAGCTTGAAATGTGCGCGCAGCCGGCTGTTGACGGGCACCGGTGCCGGAAAGCGCACACGATTCAGGCCGTAGTTAACCGACATACGTGCGCCGTTGACCTTGTGCGAGCTGCGAATGAAGAGCGGCAGCAGGCTCAGGGTCAAAAATCCATGCGCCACCGTCGTGCCGAACATGCCCGCCGCGGCGCGCACCGGGTCGACGTGAATCCATTGATCATCGCCGGTGACTGCGGCAAATTGATCGATGCGCGCCTGATCGA
>Ga0302325_10008969_pt1 | contig 21930 bp, 16 predicted proteins | sample Palsa_T0_2_FD_201948 | JGI IMG/M metagenome (GOLD analysis project Ga0302325, IMG submission 201948) | Peat permafrost microbial communities from Stordalen Mire near Abisko, Sweden - Palsa_T0_2 | ecosystem: Environmental > Terrestrial > Soil > Palsa > Peat permafrost | place: Sweden: Abisko...
CATGCGCGTCGAGCCGCCGACCATAACGATCTCGTCGATCTGCTTGACGTCGATCTTCGCGTCGGCCAGCGCCGCTTTGAACGGACCCACCATGCGATCGGTGAGATCGCTCGTGAGCCGTTCGAATTCGGCGCGCGCGATCGTGAGATCGAGATGCTTGGGCGTGCCGCTCGGGTCCATCGTGATGAACGGCAGGTTGATCGTCGTCTGCGTCAAGGTCGAAAGCTCGATCTTCGCTTTCTCGGCGGCTTCGGTGAGCCGCTGAAGCGCCTGCTTGTCGCCGGAGAGATCGATGCCTTGGTCCTTGCGAAATTCGCCGACGATCCACGATACGAGGCGGTCGTCGTAGTCGTCGCCGCCGAGGTGCGTGTCGCCGTTGGTCGACTTGACCTCGAAAACGCCGTCGCCGACTTCGAGGATCGAGACGTCGAACGTACCGCCGCCGAGGTCCCAAACCAGAATCGTCTCATTGCCTTTTTTCTCGAGGCCGTACGCGAGCGCCGCGGCCGTCGGTTCGTTGATGATGCGCAGAACATCGAGGCCCGCGATGCGGCCCGCGTCCTTGGTCGCCTGGCGCTGAGCGTCGTTGAAGTACGCCGGCACCGTGATCACGGCTTTCGTGACCCGCTCGCCGAGATACGTCGAAGCGTCGTTGACGAGCTTCTGCAGGATCATTGCCGAGATCTCTTGCGGCGTGTAGTCCTTGCCGTCGATCTTGACTTTGAAATCCGTGCCCATGTGGCGCTTGATCGACCTGATCGTGCGCTCGGGGTTGGTGACCGCTTGCCGCTTCGCGAGTTGCCCCACGAGCCGTTCGCCGGTCTTGGTGAAGGCGACCACCGAGGGGGTCGTGCGGCTGCCTTCAGAGTTTGCGATGACGGTGGGCGTTTGGCCCTCCATCACGGCGACGACGGAATTCGTCGTGCCGAGGTCGATTCCGACCACTTTTGCCATAGATAGTTAACCTCTTTCCGATCATCGCGGACCATCTGCACGCGAGCTTTTGCGCCCGCGACCCCCGGGTTAACCCCGAGGCTTCGCCTTGCCACTTACCGACGATTCAAGGACTGCACCGGACGAAAAGCCGGCGCTCGTAATGTTCCCTGCATTACAATACATAATCCGGCCCTCCCGGTTTCAAGAAATGGAAAGGCCCGGCGCCGAAGCGCCGGGCCGAGCCGGATTCGCCGGTTGCGCTACGGGGCGTTCGGGTCCTGGCCCTGCTGCGGCGGCAGGCTGTCGCCCACGTCGGCCGGACGCTCCTGGACCTTGATCGTCACAAGCTTTTTGATACCGGCGCTCCAGACTTCCATCGTGAGGCTCGAGCCCGGCTTCGTGGCCTTGATCGCCTTGACGACCTCGTCGTTCGTGGTGACATCCGAGCCGTTGACCTTCTGGATCACGTCGCCGGGTTGCATCCCGGCTTGGTCGGCCGGGCCGCCCGCGACGACCTGAGCGACGGCGACGCCCTTACCTTTGTAGTTCAGCTGCACGCCGAGGTCCGGCGTAACCGTCTGCAGCGCCGCGCCGATGAAGCCCGTGTTCGTGCCCTGGTGGACGCCCGGGTTGCTCTGCAGCGCCGCGACCTGTTCGCGCACGGTGTTGGCCGGAATCGCGAAGCCGATGCCTTGGGCGCCCGCTTGCGGATTCGCCGTAGACTGGTTGACCCCGATGACGCGGCCTTCGATATCGATCAGCGGGCCGCCCGAGTTACCGGGGTTGATCGGCGCCGAGGTTTGCAGCAAGCCCTTGAAGCTGATCTCGCCGCCGCCGGCATCCGAACCGATCGTCTCGTCGCGGTTGAATCCCGAAACGACGCCGAGCGAAACGGACTGCTTGAGTTCGAACGGCTCGCCGATCGCGATCGCCCACTGGCCGGCCTCGAGCTTGTTCGAGTCCGCAATCTCCACGGGCGGCGGGACCTTCGTGTAGTTGTCGACCTTCACGAGCGCCAGATCGGCGCCGATGTTCATTGCGAACACATGGCCCGGCACCCGGTCGCCGTTCTGGAAGACGACCTGGATCGCCGAAACGCTCGTGCCGTTGGGCGGCCGCACGACGTGCGCGTTCGTGACGATCAAGCCGCCGTCGCCGGTGCGGGAGAAGACGAAACCGGAGCCCGACGCGCGCGCTCTGAAATGCTGCACCCGCTCCGGCCCTTGCTGGCCGAAGAACTGCGCGAACGGGTCGACTGGAACGACTTGTTGGCCGTTGACCGTCACGTTGAGCGCGACGACCGACGGCGCGACGCGCTTTACGGCGCTCACGATGCGGCTCTGGTCGTCGCCGCCCGTGGCGAGCGGTGCCGCGTACACCGAAGGCGGCGTGTTGCCGGGCCCGGCGACGCCCGCGAAGTGCGTGCTCGCGTACAGCATCATCGAGAAGCTGCCGATCACGGCCCCGGCGAGGCCGACGATCAGTGTCGGCAGGATGCGGAATCTTTGCATGTCTCTCGTTTCGTGTCTCCTGGAGTGCGCTTCTGTAGGCGCTTGCTACTCGGGGTCCGGCGAAAAGTCACGGCCCCGCGGCCAAGGCCAGATTATCCCTCGACGGCGGCCCGCGAAACAAGGGGGGAACTCCCAGGTTCGCCCACCGCACCGACCGGCCCGTCGGCCACGATCACACCGTCGCGCAAAAGAATAACGCGTTTGGCGTGCCGGGCGGTTTCCGGGTCGTGGGTGACCATGATGATCGTGCGGCCGCTTGCGTTGAGCTCGTGGAAGAGGGCCATGATCTCTTCGCTCGTGGTCGAGTCCAGATTGCCGGTCGGCTCGTCGGCGAGGAGCACGGCGGGATCGTTCACGAGCGCCCGCGCGATTGCAACGCGCTGCTGCTGGCCACCGGAGAGCTCGCTCGGCTTGTGGCTGCCGCGGTCGGCCAGCCCGACTTCCGCAAGCATGCGCTCGGCCGCTCCATCGCGATCGCGCTGCGAGCGCCCCGCGTAGAACAACGGGAGCGCGACGTTCTTGATAGCGTTGGTGCGCGCGAGTAAGTTGAAGCCCTGGAACACGAAGCCGAGCTTCTTCAAGCGAATCGCCGCGAGCGCGTTGTCGTCGAGCGTTCCGACGTCGATGCCGTCGAGCACGTAACTGCCGGTGCTCGGTCGGTCGAGGCAGCCGATGAGGTTCATCAGGGTCGACTTCCCCGAGCCCGACGGACCCATGATCGCGACGTGCTCCCCGCGGTCGATCGTGAAGCTGACGCCGCGCAAGGCTTGCACGTCTTGCGAGCCCATCTTGTAGGTCTTGGTGACATCGCGCAGGACGATCGTATGGGCGTTCATTGCGCTTGTACTGTTCGCGACCGATGCCCGCGCGTCCGGCTGTGAGCTGATGGGAAGAGGAGAAACGCCCCGCTTCTGAACACAAGTTTTCTCTCCCAATGAGGCACTTCGGCCGGCTAAGTTTACGCCGAGGCACGCGTTTGATCGTGCCTTTCATTATCTTTGGCCTGCTGCACCCGCTCGTCGCGATTTCGGCCACGCTCCCGTACGACGGCGTGGTCGACGATTTGGCGGTCATCGACTCGTGCGTTCTGACGTATGACTCGAACGCGCGGAATTACACGCCGTCCGTTACGCTGCAACCGAGCGCGATCGGTTCGGCGCAGGTCGTGCGCTTTACGTTCTACGATTCGGCCGGCCGTCAGGTTGGGCTGCAAATCGTCCCGGTTCCGGCCGCGGTCCCGGGCCGGCCGCTCCCGCCGCTCACGCCCTTTGTATTCGACGGCTCGTTCGCCGTGGTGCACTGCGATCGCGCGCCACCCGGTGCGATCGCCGGCGGAACGCAGGGCACCGCGACCGGCGGAGCAGCTGCAGGCGGCGGTGGTGGAGGCGGCGGGGGCGGCGCCGGGATTCTGCTCGGAATTCTCGGCGTCGGCGCACTCGGAGCGCTCGCCGTTGGACACGGCGGCGGTGGCGGAAACTCGGGCGGCGGCTCGTCCCCGACAACCCCGCCGATCGTAACGCCGACGCCACGCCCGACTGCGGTTCCGACGGTGACCCCGGTGCCGACGGTAACGCCGGTTCCAACGGTCACGCCGGCGCCGACCGTCACGCCGGCGCCGACCGTCACGCCGGCGCCGACCGTCACGCCGGCCCCGACGGTCACACCCGCCGCAAGCGGAACACCGATTCCAACCGCGACTCCGGTGCCGACGGCAACCCCCGTGCCGACTGCGACGCCCGCTCCGACCGTGACGCCCGCCCCAACGCGCGGTCCCACGCCGGCTCCGACGCGCACACCAACACCGGCTCCGACACGCACGCCCACGCCGGCCCCGACGCGCACACCAACACCGGCCCCGACGCGCACACCCACACCGGCGCCGACGCATACGCCGTCGCCAAGCCCGACGCATACCCCAACCGCCGCGCCGACGACTGCCCCGCCGACGACCGCGCCGCCCACGACCGCGCCGCCCACGACCGCCCCGCCGACGACCGCCCCGCCGACGACCGCGCCGCCGACAACTGCCCCGCCGACATCGGCGCCGCCGACGACACCGCCGCCGACACCGCCGCCGCCGACACCGCCGCCGCCGACACCGCCGCCGCCGACACCGCCGCCGCCGACACCGCCGCCGCCGCCGCCGACACCGCCGCCGCCGACACCGCCGCCGCCGACACCGCCGCCACCGACACCGCCGCCACCGTCGTCGGCGCCACCGTCGTCGTCGCCGGTTCCATCGACGTTGCCGACGTTGCCGACGCCGCCTCCGCCGCCGCCGCTGGCTTCCGGACGGCCGGTGGGGGCGCTCTCCCTAAATCCGAACGAACTGCAACTCACGGACGTGAACGTGACGCGGCAGATCACGGCGACGCAGACGAATTTTGGCGGTCCGTATGTCGTTTCTGGTTCGACCTGCGGCGGGATCGCGACGATCTCGCCGCAGCAGAGCCCGAACGGTCAGTTCACGGTGAGCGTCAATGCGCCGGGCTCGTGTACGTTCACCGTTACCGGCGCGAGTGGGCGCACGGCAACGCTTGCCGTGACCGCATCGCGGCCACCGCCGGTTGTTCCGCATCCCGCGCCGGGAGCACCGCCGCACCGCTAAGGCGCGAGGGTTTTACGTGCTGACGCCGCTGAGGTTCGCAAGCCCCATCCTGGTCGCCGGCTTGTTTCTGCCGCAAATTGTCGCCGGCGCCTCGCTGCCCTACGCGGGCATCGTGGACGACGCGAGCGTGATCGCGTCGTGCGCCCTCATCTACGACTCGAATGCGAAAACGTACACGCCGTCGGTCGCGCTGCAGCCGAGCGCTGCAGGCTCGGCGCAAGAAGTCCGTTTCACGCTTTTCGATGCGACCGGGCGGCAAGTCGGCTCGCAGACCGTTGCCGTGCCGGAATCCGCGGCGGCGCCCGGTCCGCAAGTGCCGCTCGCGACGTTTACGTTCGCGGGCTCGTTCGCCGTCGTGCACTGCGGCATAAAACCAGCGGTTGCATCCAACAATAGTTCCGGCAACGGCACGGGCATCGTGCTCGGAGTTCTCGGCGTAGGCGCGCTCGCGGTCCTCGCACTCGGCCATGGCGGCGGCGGAACGTCGAATACGCCCGCTCGCGTGCCGACTGCGTCGCCGACGCCTGCGCCGACGCCGTCACCGGCGCCGACGCCGTCACCCACGCCGACCCCGTCGCCTACACCGACGCCAACTCCAACACCGACGCCGATCCCGACGGCGACACCGACCGCGACGCCGCGCATCATCATCTTCGGACCGGCGCCCGGACCGCTGCTGGTCGCCCCGGGCATGCTTCAACTCAACGCTCCAAACGCAAGCCGTTCGATCGCGGCAAGCGAAACGAATTTCGCCGGTCCCTACGTGGTTATGAGTTCGACTTGCAGCGGCATCGCCGCGATCGCGCCGCAAACGAGCGCCTCGGGGGCGTTCACGCTCACGGCAATCGCGCCGGGCTCGTGCGCCTTTACGATTGCGGGCGCGGCGGGCCACACTGCCACGCTCGGCCTCAGCGTCTCAAAGCCGGCGGCGCCGGCGGTTCGCGGTCACTCGTAGCGCAGGGCCTCGATCGGGTCCAGGCGCGCGGCGCGATAGGCGGGGTACGTCCCGAACACCAGCGTCACGAGCGTCGCGAAGCCGACCGCGATCGCGACCGATTGCACCCACGGGATATCCGGCACCACGCCCGATATCGCGACCAGCGCGAAACGATCGACGGCCCACCCCACGAGCACCCCGATCACGAGGCCGATCCCGCATCCCACGAGCGACAGCAGCAAGGCCTCGATGAAGAACTGCGCGAGCACTGCGGCGCTGGTCGCGCCGATCGCTTTGCGGATGCCGATCTCGCGCGTGCGCTCGGTTACCGACACGAGCATGATGTTCATGATGCCGATGCCGGCGACCACGAGCGAGACCGCACCGATCAGCGCGACGACGAGAGTTAGCACGGTGAAGATGCCGTCGACCGTCGACGAGAACGACTTGCGATCGAAGGTCTGATACTCCGCGCGGCCCTGCTTGACGCTCTTGAAATATTTGATGACGGCGACTTCGGTTTCGGAGATTTGGCTCGGGTCGTACACGAGAAAGCGCGCGGCAATGAGGGGGCGCGTGCGCAGGTACTCGTGCTGATAGGTCGTGTACGGGATCAGCACGTCGCCGCCGAAGTTTGCCGGAAGAATCCCTTGGATCGGCGCACCTTGCGCACCGATGATCACGAAGCGCCGCTCCGCGACGCGCAAGCTCATGCCGACGGGATCGTCGCCCGGGGCGAACAGCCGCACGTAGGCTTTGTTCGTGAGCACACAAACGTGCGAACCCGCCACCACGTCGTCGTGCGAGATGCCGCGCCCGTAGATCAGCGGAACCGTTGCGAAGCTGATGTCGGAATCGGCCGAGAGCCCGAGCCGCGCATGCCGGTGTCCGACCGTCATCAATCGCTGGACGGCGCCGGCCGGAATCGCGGCGGCGATGTTCGGGAACAACGTCAGTGTTCGCTCGAGGTCTTTGTATTTGATCTCGGCCTTCAAGAAGTCGGACTGGCGCGCGTTCGGAAAGACGAAGAAACTGCGGTCGTTGATCGAGCCGAGCACCCCGGTGACCGCGCCCGAGAGCCCCTTGCCGAGGATTTGAATCGAGATGACCGCGGCAACGCCGATGATCAGCCCGATGATGGTGAGGATCGAGCGGGTCCGGTTCCCCGCGAGCACGCCGAACGCTTCGGCGAAAAAGGGACCGATCTGGCGGAGCGCGGGCATTAAGAGCGCAGCGCTTCGATCGGGTCGAGTTTTCCGGCGCGAATCGCGGGATACGTACCGAAGACGACGCCGACGAAGGTCGAGAAGCCGACCGCGATGGCGACGATCAGCAGCCACGGGATCGGCGCGGGACCTAGGATCGTCGAGACGATTCCGTACGCGAGCAATACGAACAGAACTCCGAGCAGCATCCCGACTCCGCCGCCGATCAGCGAGAGGATCAACGCCTCCATCAAAAACTGCGTCGTGATGTCGCGGCTGCTTCCGCCGATCGCCTTGCGGATGCCGATCTCGCGCGTGCGCTCGGTGACGGAGACGAGCATGATGTTCATGATGCCGATGCCGGCCACGAGCAACGCAACCCCGCCGATCGCGGTAAGGCCGTAACCGACCACGGCGATCGTCTTTTCGAACGCGCCGAAGAATGCATTGAAGTCCTGGACTTGGTACTGGGCTCGCGGTCCGTGCAGGTGGCGCAGCGTCGTCGTGATCGCGTCCTGTAGCGCGGGCAGCGAGACTCCAGGCTGAGCGTAGACGGATAGGTTGTCGATCGGACCGGGTGAGATCTCGTGAAAGGTCGAGTACGGGATCTCGATGTAGTCCGAGGCTCCAATGTTGGAGAACAGCGACGCCTTGAGGTCGTCGTACACGCCGATCACCCGAAAGCGCACGCCGTTGATGCGCACGACTTGGCCGAGCGCCCGCCCACCGTCGCCGTAGAAGCGGCGCTCGAGCGATTGGCTCAACAGTGTCACATGCTCGGCGCCCACGACGTCGGCGGTGTTGATGCGGCGACCTTCGTGCAAGGTCAACGAATCGAAGACGACGTCCTCTTGGCTCACGACGAGGCCAATGTAGTCGATGCCGTTGGATTTGATGTGATAGTTGCGTCCGTAGCTCGGGAACACGTAGCGTACGACGCCCGCATCTTCGGCGAGCACCGTTTGGACGTCGCGGTATTGGATCTGGGCCGCATTCGGATCGTCTTGTTGGGGGTCGACGACGACGACGTAGCCCGGGTCGCCGAACGCATTGAGCGAGCCCGCGATCCCGTTTGAAGCGGCGTTGCCGATGCCGAGCACGGCGATCACCGAGGCCGTGCCGATGATCATCCCGAGCATCGTGAGGATCGAGCGGCCGCGATTGCGCCAGAGCGCGTCGAGCGCCTCCCGGGCGTACGCAGCGTAGCGGCTCATCGCGCCTTACTCGTTTGTGGTGACCGTCGGCGAGGATCCCGGCGTCGGCGTCGGTGCGGGCTTCACGAGCGTGTCGGCCGCAACGTCGGTCGTCTTTTCCGAGACGATCGTGTCGCCGTCGTGCAAGCCGGTCTTCACGATCGTATCGGTGTCGTTGGACGGGCCGAGCGTCACGTTCGTGCGGCGCGCCTTGCCGTCGTGGACGACGAAGATGAAGCTGCCGTGCTCGTCGTGGCGAACGGCGTCGGTCGGTACCGTGAGCACGTGCTTCTCGTCGTGCGTGATGATGTCGACGTCGGCCGTCATGCCGTCGCGCAGGAACGGCAGACGCTTCTCGAGCGCGATCGTGGTGAGGACCTGGCGCGAGGTGTTGGACGGATCGTCGGACTTCTGCGCGACCGGCGAGATCGAGACGACGTGGCCCGGCAGCTTGATGTTGCCGAAGTCCTCTCCGCTCACGACGGCGCGCTGGCCAGGGCGCAGCCCGGCCACGTCTTGCTCATCGACCTTCGTGCGCACGATGAACTCGTCGTCGGCGGCGAGGGTAAAGAGCGCTTGGCCCGCGATCACGCTGTCGCCCGGTTGGAGCGGCCGCAGCGAGTCGCCGGATTCCGCCGCGACGCTCTGCACGATGCCGGAGAACGGTGCGAGGATCGTGAGTTTGGAGGCTTGCTCTTGCGCGAAGGCGAGGTCGGCCTGTGAGCGTCCGGTATCGGCCCGCGCGGCCGCGAGGTCGCCCGTTTTCGATTCATCCGCGGCGGCTCGCGCGGCGGCGAGCGCGGCTTCAGCCTGCAAGACGGCGTCGCGAGCGGAGCCCAGGCGATCGCTCAGCACCTGCGATTCGCGCGTCAACTGACCGCCGAGAATCGTGCGCTCGCGGCTGGCCTGATCGTAGGACGCCTGCGCTTGCTCGAGACGGGCCTGCGATTGCATCAGCGCATCGCGCGAGAGGCCCTTTTCACCGAAGAGGAACTTGTTGGCGTCGTAGGTTCGCTTGGCTTCGCGCAGATCGGTCGCGGCCTTGGAGAGCGTCGTATCGGCGCCGAGCCGTTGCTCTTCGGCGGTCGTTCCGCCGTAACCGAGACCCGACTGCGAGCCGGCGGCGAGATCCTGGCGCGCTTGCGCGAGTTGCGAACGCGCGGCCACGAGGTTCGCTTCGGCTTGTAGGACGCTCGAACGGTTCTGCGCCGGCAGTGCGGAGTTCGTCTCCGCGACGCTCAGTTCTTTACCTTGCGATTCGGCCGCGGTCTCCTGCGCGTCGCGCACGTTCGAGGATATCTGCTCGTTGATGATCGTGCCCAGAAGGCTGCCGGCGCCGACGCGGTCGCCCGCCTTGACGGCGATCTCACCCATATTGCCGGCGACGCCCGCCGGAATCGTGACCGTGCGCGGCAACTGCACGACGCCCGTTTCGGGCAGCTTGGTTTGAAAATCGCCGTAGTGTACGACGCGCTCTTGGACCGCGATCGGGTTTTGCCCGTGGTGGACGGCGAAGCCGATGATGATGATCAGCACGACCCCGGCGATGACGATGATCGTGTTGCGGCGTCGGTTCATAGGCCTCGTAAATCTGCGGCGGCGGCCGCGCTCGGGGGAGCGAGCGCGACCCGGAGTTTGATGAGCGCCGTGACGTATTGCACGCGCGCCGCGAGCAAGTCGTTCTGCGCGGAGAGTGCGGTCTGCTCGGTTTGCGTCACGTCGGTGAACGAGATCAGCCCGTGCGAATACTGAAGCTGTGCTATTCGTGCCGTTTCGGCGCCGAGGTCGCCGGAGAGCTTCGCCAGGCGCAGTTTTTCCGCCGCGGCCGCGAGGTTGCGCTGCGCCGCGTCGACGTCGGCTTCGACCGAATCGTAGGCGTTGTAGAGGCTCGCGAGCGACGAGACGACCTGCGCGCGGGCGGCGTGGTGGGCTGCGGCCCGCTGTCCGAAATCGTAGAGCGGCACCTGGAACGTCGAGACGATGTTGAACTGCCAGAAGCCCGGTACGTGGCGGTCGACGGGAGGCAACAGCACAGGCGGCGGGATGGAGAGCGTCGGGAAGAGCGCCTTCTCGGCATTGAAGCCGGCGATCGCCGCGGCGTTGCTGGCGTCGACCTCCTGTTGCTCCTGCACAAATTCGGTCGGCGAGACTTGGCTGCCGAAGGATCCGTTGAGGGTGACGACCGGACGCAGATCGCTATCGACCGAGGCGTCGCCGAGTTTGGAGGCGTCGAGCGCGACCCGCGCCTCGGCGATTTCCGGGCGGTTCATCTTGGCGATCGTCGCGAGTTGGTCGAGCGGGGTATCCGGCAGCGGCGGTTCGGGCAGCGTCTCGGGCACGTTGAACGTTGTTTCGGCCGGCGCGCCGATCTGAACCGCCAGCGCTTCGCGATCGTTCTGTTCGGTGGCGCGCGCTCCGACCAGCGCCGCTTGGCTGCGCGCCACGGCGACCTGCGCCCGCAACGTGTCGACGCCGGCGACTCGCCCGACCTTTTCCTCGGCGCGCGCCGTGTCGAGCAGCGCTTTCTGATAGGCGAGGTCGGCCTCGTCGAGCGCGACGATCCCGCGATCGGCGGCGATCGCGTAGAAGGCGTTCGAAACGGCGATCGCCATTTGCTCCTCCTGGCGCTGGAGTTCGAAGCCCGCGTTCTGCGCTTGCTTTTTCGCCTGCTGCGCGGCGAGCTGCTGCGAACCGTTATAGAGCGTGTAACTCGATTGCAGTTGCGCGGTGTTTTCGGAGAAATTGCTGGACGGCGAGATGCCGAACTGCGCGAACTGGCCGGGCTGGTTGGCCGATTTGGCGAGTTGGCTCTGCAGTTGGCCGCCCACGCTTGGGTATTCGCCGGCGCGGAGTTTCGTGAACGTCGAGTCCAAATTGAGAACGGTGGCCCGTTGCGCGAGTAGCCCGGGTGCATGATTGAGCGCGTACGCTACCGAGCCCGCCGCGTCGAGCGTGAGCGCCGCGCGATTTCCGGGCGCGCCCGTGAACGCGCCCGGAACGAAGAGCGGCGGCGGCGCCGACGGCGTGGGGCTCGGTTGGCCGAACGCGGCGCCGGGAAGCGCCCCGAACGCGAGCGCGAAACAGGCCGCGCCCCCGCGCGCGAGCGCCTTCATTTAACGAACGGCACGACGAAGACCACGGCTCCGAACGACACGAGCGCCGCGATCACGTAGGCGGGGACCGGTTTGAGTTCGGCGATCGTGCCGAGCCCGAGCGCCAGCAAGATGAACGACCAAATTTGGAACGGGTTGAAGGCGTTGAGGAGCGCGACGACCTTCGGCTCGGCGCCCGGCACGAGCCACGACAAGCTCGGAACCAGCTTGATGAGATCGGTCTGTGATGAGAACTCCTCGGGGCCGCGCAGCGCGCTCAGGGCTCCGATCACGAGGTATCCCAAACCGAAGTTGATGACCGCCACGTTGGTCGCGAGCGCGAACAGCCGCCCGAAGTTGCCGGTGCCGCGAGCAATCGCGTTACCGATCAGCAGAACGACCGCGGCGACGAGGATCCCGATGATCGCGATGATGGGATAGAACAGCCACACGAACTTTTGGACCGTTTGAGCAATCTGAATACTGCGCTGCAGCTCCGCCGGGGTGAGGCTGGCCATGCTCGGGTCGTGGGCCGCCTGGCGCTGGATCGTGGCGACCGCGATGTGCTGGCCCGCCGGTACCTGTAAGAACGCGCCGATCATGCCGAGGACGCAGACGGCTAAGAAGGCCCAAAGCCACTGCGGCCGGGCGCGGAGCGACTCGAAAGCGCTCTTCGGCGCCACGACCACGTCCCAAACAACCGAAAGCCCACTGCGTTTTTGGGGGGCAGCGTCAGCAGTCATTGGTTCCTCCATGCGAATCTACAAATTCTCGAGCGCGATGTTTCAGTTGAAGAAGATCGCGTACGTGAAGTCGAGCACGAACGCGAGGATCAGGGCCGTCGTGAAACGGACGTTGGCAAACGCCGAGAAGCCGAACGCGATCAGCACGAACGCCCAGACGTCGAAGATACCAAAGCGGGAGAGAAAGTCCAACTCGCGGTCGTTGCCGGGCGCGGCGAAGATCCCGAGGCTATCGGGCAGGGCCAGTTGGAACGCGCGCGGAGTTTGATAGCTCGCGGGCGCCCGCAGCGCGACCGCCACGACATGCGCGAAATTTCCGAGCGCCGAGAGCACGAGGCAGTTCGCGGCCAGCGCGAAGTACCGAATCCACGGCGCCTGCGGATCCTTGAAGCGGGCCACGAGCGTCAGCGTCGTGGCCGTGAGGCCTGCGATCACGAGCGGCACGAGGACGAGTTCCAAACCTACGAACCAGATCTGGATGCGCACGTCGGCCGCCGTAGGTGCGGGCGACCCGTGCGCTCCGGCGCCGGCGAAGTGTTTGACCGCGGGCAGCGCCAGCAGCATCGTTGCAACGCCCAACGCGACGATGACCGCGACCGCGGGCCGCCACTCGCTCGTGCGCGCGATCTTAAGGAAGGCGCGTCCCGGAGCGATGACGATTTCGAGCGGCAGCGGGAGCCCGGCGCGGGCGGGGGGTTCGGGCGGTTCGGGCTGCGGGGCGTCGGGAGAGGTCACGTTCGGGGCCGTTCGCCTTCCGGCGCACAATCGCTTCGTGGCTGCAGGCGTCGCTCGATGGCGGCGGCCGCGCGTTCGAGGCCGGCCTCCCGAAGTTCGAGCAGCCGCATGCGAAGGTAGGCGGCGATCCGGCGCCGCTCGCGCAGCGAGAAGAGTTGTGCGGCGCGCGGGGCGGCGCTTGTGTGCGGCGCCGGCGAAGGAGTCGGTGACTGGACCGTAACGAAAGCAGGTAAGAGCATGTTGAAGCCTCCCGAGAGCCTTCACGCTCCGAGGTCCGCTCCGCAACCCCCGAAAGATCGTTCTTGAACCAAAGCAACGGCCGCTCCGCGGCAAACACGCTCGTCGTCGCCGAGCCGCCCGCGGGACCCTACGTCCGCATCGTTCCCCTCGGCGGCTGCGGCGAGATCGGCCGCAACATGACGGTGATCGAAACCCGCGACGACCTCGTCGTGGTGGATTGCGGACTGATGTTTCCCGACGACGACATGCTCGGCGTCGACGTCGTGATCAACGACTTCTCGTATCTGCGCGAACGTAAGGACAAGTTTCGCGCGCTGCTCGTGACCCACGGCCACGAAGACCACATCGGCGGCATTCCGTACCTGCTGCGCGAGTTCGAGGTTCCTGTCGTGGGCACGCCGCTCTCGCTCGCGCTGATCCGCGCGAAGCTGAAGGATCAAAAGGCCGGCGACCGGCTCTTCGTGGCGATCGAACCGGGCGATCAGATAACGTACGGCGCCATCGAGACCGAGTTCATCCACATCAACCACAGTCTGGCCGGCTGTTGCGCGCTCGCGATCCACACCGAGGTCGGCACGATCTTCCACACCGGGGATTTCAAGTTCGACCAAACCCCGATCGATGGGAAGCCGGCCGATTTCGCCGCGATCGCCGGAATCGGCGAGGAGGGCGTGCTCTGCATGCTATCCGATTCGACCAATTCCGAGCGGCCCGGCCACACGCCATCGGAACGCGTGGTCGGCGATGCGTTCGCGAACATCTTCGCGCGCGCGCCCGGCCGCATCATCGTGACCTCGTTCGCCTCGAACGTGCCGCGCATCCAGCAGGTCGTCGATCAGGCGGTCCGCTTCGGCCGGCGGATCGCGCTCTTGGGGCGTTCGCTGATGAACGTCGTGCATTACTCGACCGAACTCGGGTACCTCAAGCTGCCGGCGGACCGGATGATCCGGCTCGAGCAGGTCGACGAATACCCGCCCCACGAGGTCGTGATCATCACGACCGGATCGCAGGGCGAACCGATGTCGGCGCTCTCGCGCCTCGCGGTGCGCGACCATCCGCGGATGAAGATCCTCGCCGGCGACACGGTCGTTATCAGCGCGACCCCGATTCCGGGCAACGAGAAGAGCGTCGGCAAGACGATCAACAACCTCTACCGGCTCGGAGCGACGGTCGTGCACGGCACGAGCAACGTGGCCGCGCACGTTTCCGGCCACGCATCGCAAGAGGAGCTGCTACTAATGCTCAACCTCGTGCGGCCGAAATACTTCATTCCGATCCACGGCGAGTACCGGATGCTCGTCACCCATGCCGGGCTCGCGCAGAAGACGGGCGTCGCGCCCGAGGATTGCTTCGTAATCGAAAACGGGGACGTGCTCGAATTCACGAGCGCGGGCGCCGAAAAAGTCGGCAAGACGTACGGCGGCAACGTGTTCGTCGACGGCAGCGGTGTAGGCGATATCGGCGAAGCGGTGCTGCGCGACCGCAAGCACCTTTCGGCCGACGGGATCATGATGGTCGTCGTCACCGTCGACGCGGAGGAAGCCCGCGTGATCGCGGGGCCCGACCTCGTTTCGCGCGGCGTCTTCTATCTGCCCGAATCCGAAGACGTCACCCGCGATCTCGAGAAGCGCGTGAGCGACATACTGAACGGTTGTTCCGCCGACGGCATTCGCGATGTCGCAACGGTGAAAGAGCACATCCGCCAAGGCCTTTCCAAAGCGGTCTACGAGAAGACGCGCCGCAAACCGATCGTCATTCCGGTGGTGATGGAAGTCTAAATCGGCTGCCGGACCGATGCGCCGAAAGTCCCGATGTATACGATTTTCGGGACCTTTCGCGTGAAACTTTTCGGTGAAGGAGAACTTAAGGGCGGGCGAAACCACCCTGGCAGAATCGCCAGCTAACTGATCCTGCCATTAACGAATGGGGCTCATGTACCGGCGGTTCCGTTCCCATATCCAAGCAACCGCGTATCCCCAAGCTCCAATGTTTTTTCAGCTCCAATGAAGAGGGGTTTGCTCATGTTTCGAAGCTTTTCGGAAGGCTCTCGAATTTTTAGAAGGTCGCGCTCTTTTGCGTCCTTTTTTGCTTTGTTCGGCTTGCTCGCGGCCCTAGTGGCCCCGACGCCGTCGTACGCCGTCGGCGGCGTCAGCGGCTCCCTGCGCGGGCAACTGGTCGATCCGGTCACGAAGAACCCGGTCGCCGGCGCGGCCGTTACGGCAGCGTCGCCGAGCGGTTCGTACAAGCAGACGACCGACGCCACGGGGCATTTCAGCTTCCTCGAACTTCCCACCGACACGTACATCCTTTCGTTTGAGAAGCAGGGCTACGAGCCGCACTCGGTCACGGGCGTAACGGTCGTGGGCGACGCGACGGTCGATCTCGGCAGCGTCACGATCTCGAGGTCGCTCACTACGATCGTCCGGGTCACCACGCGAGCCGCGACCTCCGCGTTCCAGCCCTCACAGACGCAAGACACGTACACGGTGAGTGGCCAGCGTATCACCCAGGCGCTCGGCAACCAGTACAGCACGAACGAGGCGCAGCTCTTGCAGGCCGTCCCGGGCGTCATTCCGACCTTCGACTCGTCGCTCGGCGGCGGTCTCTCGGTCCGCGGTTCGCTCGCGGTCGAACTCGGCTACCAGTTCGACGGCGTGCCGTTCACGGCGCCGTTCTTCGATGAGAACGGCAGCGGCGGCTTCATCAACAATATCGCCGGCGGTTCCGGCGGCAGCTTGCAGGTCGTTTCCGGCGCCGGCGACGCGACCCAAGGCAACAGCGGCGGCGGAACGATCAACACGGTCGTGCCGCGCGGCGCCTATCCGGGCGTTGCTACCCTCGATCTCGAGGTCGGCGCACCCTTCTACAATCACACGTTGAACTTCAACGACAGCTTCGCGACCCAGAACGGGCGAATCTCGAACTACTTCGCGTATTCGGGCAGCCGCTCGGTGCCCGAGTATGCACCCTTTGGCGCCACTTCGACCGCGCAGAGTATTCAATCTGGTACCCCCAGCTTCACCGGTGAATACTTTAACGTCGGCTACTCGGCGCACGACGACCTGATCGACAACTTCGTGTACCGTTTCGGCAACAACTCGAACCAGTCGATCCAGGTGCTCGACCGGACCGCGAACCTGAGCCAGTGGGCCGGATACGGCGGCGTGACGGGCCTCCAGTACTTCAGCAACGCCAGCTCCGGGTTCCTCAGTTCACTCTCCGGCGGGTTCCCCGGCGCGACCGTCGCGGCGCAGAACGCCTATCTCTCGGCGCTCATCCCGCAGGTTCCGTTTCAGCCGCCAAGCAGCGCGAACGTTACGCAGCCGGACGAAATCGTTGCCAATACCCTTCAGTTCCTGAAGTTCGAATATACCAACAGCCTCAACGCTTCGACGTTCTTCAGCGCCTCGTACTATAATTGGGGCCTCTTCAACGGCGGCACCGACTACTCGAACTTCCCGACCAACGGCCTGTTCGGAACGGTCTTCCAGACGATCGGCGGAACGCGGACCGGTTTCATGGCCGACCTCACCAAGACGATCGGCGACAATCAAACGCTAACGTTGGAAGGCAAATACGAGAACGCGAAGCCGTACTGGGACGATCAGTCGCCAGGCATCGGTGCCTTCGCCCTCGGGATCACGGGCATTCCTGCAGGCGGCCCTGCCTCGGATTACCCGCAGGTTTCCGATTGGTATTTGCCCCTGCACCCGGGCGCGCCGGTCAGCGCGGCGAACCCGTGCATTGGGCCCGGATCGGGCGCGGCCGCCGTGGCTAATGGCTTGGGCGGCTGTTATCTCTACTCGACGCTGCTTGCCGACGGCAAGTTTACCGGGACGCTGCCGCAGATACCGAACTTCGGCATCAACTATCACGGTACTGACCAGCAGCAGTGGGGCATCGGCTTCCGCGACCAGTATTCGCCTTCCAGCCGGTTGCATCTCGACTTCGGCGTGCGCGTCGACGGCGAGCAGAACATCTTCGGCCCCGACCAGCTCGGGTCGAGCACGCCGTCGGACGTAAACCCGGCCAAGGTCGGCCCCGGTTTCCTCCGGCCCCGCGAAGTCGAACCGCGAGCAGCTCTTTCGTATCAACTCGGACCCGACGATTCGATCCGCATGTCCTACGGACGGTCGACGCTGTTCTTCTTCGGTCAGACCCTCGGCACGCCGATCAATATGACCGGCGTCAATCCGCTTCTGTTCGCGATTCCGGCCAAGGACACCGTGGCCGGCCCGGAGTGCGGCAGCGGCACGCACGGACCTGGCCCCGGCTACTCCACGAATCCAAACAACTTCCAGGATCCGATCGCGAACGGGGGCCAGCCCTCGTACTTCTTCAAGTGCCCGAACTACGCGACGAGCATCATCTCGCTCTACGATCAGCTCTTGGATGCTCCCGACCTCGGTGGTTTTGGTCCACCGACGTACAACAACTTCGACTTCGCGTACTCGCACCAGTTCCCGAAGGGCTTCCTCCGCGGCTGGGCGACCCACGCGACCGCCTACGTGCGCACCGGCTTCAACGTTGAACAGAACCAGCTTCTGGCCAACGGTCCGCCGAATCCGATCACGGGGCAGACGACTGCATCCGTATTCACGACGACGCCGAACGGGAACGAGCGCACCTTCGGCATCGAGGCGCAAGTAACGACGCCGGAAATCCCGCGCGGCCGTACGGGCATCAGCGGTTACGCGACCTTCGACTACCTCAACGAGTACACGAACACGCCGCCGGTCTCCGGCGGTGCTAACCTCCCGATCCTCGACGCCGACCTGCTCGCAACCGGGCAGTTCTTCCGGGCTGGCTTCGTGCCGCCGGTGACCATATCGTCGGGCTTCACGTATCAGTTGAAGAACGGCCTGCGCATAACGCCCTCGCTTCTGGCGAACCTGGGTTATGCGTTCGGCGTCGGACAGACTTCGATCGGGTTCGTTAACGGCGTGCTCACGTCGTTGCCGGAAACGAACTTCGGCGCGAACGTGCCCTTCTCGGGTGTCGCCGGTCCCGGTAACGCCTTCAACGCGAGTTACTACGTCGATCCCCAAGTCCCGGGTTCGTCGATTCATCCGAACATCGCGGCCAGCCGCGGTTTCGCCGAACCGGCCCTCGCGGGTAACGCACTCTCGCCGCCGCAGGCGTACCTGAACTTGAACATCGAGTATCCGATCTCCAAGAATGCCACGCTCGGCCTCGAAGCGTTCAATATCACGAACAACGTGTACGGCGTTCCTGAACCGAACACGCTGTATCAGCCCGTTGCCAAGGGTGTGGCAGGTCCACAAAGCGGCCAACTTGCCTCGTCGCTTCCGTTCGGAACGGCGTATCAACCGGGGTCCGGCGACACCCCGTTCCTGCTCGGTGGAACCCTGCCGTTTACCAACGGCTACGGGCCGGGGATAAACTTCAACATCTACGGGCGGTTCAAGATCTAAGGTGGGTTTCTACGTGAATAAACTACGACTGGTTGCTGCATCGGCAGCGCTCTCGGCCCTGCTTGCCGGTTGCTCCGGGTCGAGAGGCATCCCCTCAATCAGCTCGGTCAACCCGCTCTCGACGGGGAAGCTGCAGTTCGCCGTGGGTACGGCGAACCTGTTCGGTACGGAGACGGGACTCAACGTCGTGTCTACATACCGTCAGGGGAACGGCCTATCGAACGTGTTGGTGGATACGCCCACGATTACGGGACCGTTCACGCTTCCTGCGGCGGAGGCGGCCCCTCCGCCTAATACGCCGGGGGTGGATCCATATAGCACGTTAACAAACGGCGGCCCAAGCATCGAAGAGGTCGCCGTGGGCGGTGAAATCACCGGCACATCGCAGACGGTGCACTTGGGTACACCGGCGTGCGACCAAACGACGCCGTGCGCCGAGCCGAACGCAGCGACAGGTGGCACGACGACGGTTGCTCCGAATACGTCAACATTCGGGCAAGCGGGCGGCGTGTTCACCAACGGGTTAGCTCCCGCGAACTCGACAACCGCAGGCACCGCGTTCTCGAACGTTCCGTACGAAGAACCCTTGTACGCCGCTTCGCTCAGCGCCGGCGACGCCGGCAACGAGTTCACGCCGTTCGGTGGGCCGCCGGCCTTCCCAGGCGATAGCAACGGCTTAGGGCTTCGCGACGGACTGTTCACACTCGGGGCGGGAGTTCTGGGTATCCCGCTAGGCATCTCGACCTTCGCAGGCGTTGGCGTGGCCGCGGGCACGTACACGCTTTCGGTGCAAGTTCCCACCGGCTTCAGCGGCTCGACGCCGACGTTCGGCACGGCGACCGCCGCCGCAACGCTTGCATCGACGGCGCTGCTTGGCCCGATCACCGCACCGCCCCTCACACTCGACGGGGCCGGTGGCGGCACGTTCGTCATTGCCGCGCTGCCGGCCGGAGTTACGGAAGAACTCGTTCAGATCGTGGACGTCGGAACCGGAACTGGGGTGAACTGTCAGGGCCCCCTCGGAGCTGAGGAAGGCGCCGGTCCCGAGTACTACACGATCCTAGTTACGGCACCGGGAACATACACATTGCCGGATATGATCGGCGCCAACACCACGGTTAGCGGTGGCGTCGGTGACATAACGCCGAGCGAATCGATCTGCACGATTGCGGCGAACACCGCGGCGGCAGGTGCGACAAGCGTCGGCGACTCCTATACTGTCCAAGCTATCGGAGCTGACTACCCGCTGTACGAATCACTGTATCCGAACAGCGTCTCGCAGACCCCGGCGATCGTCGGTGCGGCCGGTCAAGCCGACATAACGATCTCGGCGTTATCGGCCCCCGTTGGGTCGACCGCGCGTCATCGGCGCCCGGCGTTCCGTTCGTTCCGGAAGATCTAGTCCCGAACAAACGGTCAAATGAAAAGAACTCCCCGGCGTCGCCGCCGGGGAGTTCTTTCTTATTATGCGGCGGCTATGCTCTTACGGTGCGACGTCCGGCGAACACGGCGTAAACGCCGCGTCCACATTGTTTCCGGCGCGGACCTCATCTTCGATAATCGTTTCGTGGCTTTCTGTAATGTGAACGGCTTCGGCTTTTGCGAGGTCGGCCAGTGGCTGCGGCACGCGGTCACGCGCGTCTAAGGCACGGTCCCAAAATGGCGCCGGCAAAGCGTGCGCGAGAATCAGTTGCTCGTCGTGCTGCTGCCACGACACGGGGTCGTTTGCTTCGAGGAATACGCCGAACTCGCGATAGTCCTTGGCGAGGATCTCTTGCCGATGAATTGCACCGCCCAACGCATCGGCATAGGCGATGAGGGCCGCTTTTTGCTCCGGGGTCGGGGCGTCGTCGGCGGCCTTGCGGAGCGCCTTCGACTCGTCGATCGCTGCGCGCGAGCGCGCCATGAGTGCCTCGTAGCTGCGCTGCAGATCCCACACGGCCTTCGGCTTCGCCATCGCATTTTCGTCGAGATCGGCCTTACTGAGGTAGTCCGACGTTTCCGCAAAGACGGCGTCGTTGTCGAGCGCGGCGGACGTCGAGGCCTGCGCGTGGTCGAAGATGGTCTGGCAGAACGCCGTGCGCGCGTGCACGCGGCCAATGAGCTTGAGCGCGGTGACCGGCGGCGCCGTGGCGGCTGGCGCGGGCGCGCTAGCGGGACCGGCAGCAACCGCGATACCCGAAGCGCTAAGTATGAAGCAAGCGGCCGACAGGCAAGCTTTCGACGAGCGTGCGCGCATGGTGGCTCCTCGCGAAAAAGAGGCTGAGAACCTTCGCGCCGCATAGAGCGCTCACCCACCGCGTGCTCAAGGGAGTGCCGGCTCGGAGCACGCAATTCCAGGCGAGTGACCGAGGCAGCTCCGCAGCGCTCGTATCTTTCCGACGCGCTGCGCCGTTTTCGTGCGACTCCGGGGGCGACGGCCGGGGCTGCGATCGTGGCTACGGTTCTGCTGGCGGGGATCTTCGCGTCGCTCGGCGGCCACGATCCGCTCGCGCAGAATCTGGGCCTCGGCAGCTCGGCGCCGAGCGCGCAGCATCTCTTCGGCACCGACAAGCTCGGCCGCGACGTGTTCGCGCGCATCCTTTACGGCGCACGCTTTTCGATCGCGATTGGATTCGTCGCGGTCGGCGTCGCGATCACGGCCGGCACGGCAATCGGCCTCGTGGCCGGCTTCTTTGGGGGCCCGGTGGGCGGCGTGTTGATGGCTGCGATGGACGTGATGTTGGCGTTCCCCTCGATCATTCTCGCGATCGCGATCACCACGATCCTCGGGCCGAGCATCACCAACCTCATGATCGCGCTCGGGATCGTGTACATCCCGCAGTACGCGCGGCTCGCGCGCGCTTCGACGCTGGCCGTCTCGCAGTTGGAGTTCATCGAGGCGGCGCGCGCACTAGGGATCCCCACGCTGCGCACGCTCGTGCGTCACGTGCTGCCCAACATCGCCGCGCCGCTGCTCGTGCAGGCGACGCTCGGCATCGCGACGGCGGAACTCGAAGCGGCCGGGCTTTCCTATCTCGGCCTCGGAGCGCGGCCGCCGGCGCCGGAGTGGGGCGCGATGCTCAACGATGCGCGCGACTACTGGCTATCGGCGCCGTGGGCGCTGATCTTTCCGGGCCTCTCGATAACCGTGCTGGTCCTCGGATTCAACCTTCTCGGCGACGGTCTGCGCGACGCGCTCGATCCGGCGGATCGGTAGCGCATGCCGGTCGCGCTGGCGCTGACGGCCGCGTTGCTCTACGGCGCGGCGGATTTTTGCGGCGGAATCGCGACCCGGCGCACGCCCGCCGCAACG
>Ga0302325_10008970_pt1 | contig 21927 bp, 17 predicted proteins | sample Palsa_T0_2_FD_201948 | JGI IMG/M metagenome (GOLD analysis project Ga0302325, IMG submission 201948) | Peat permafrost microbial communities from Stordalen Mire near Abisko, Sweden - Palsa_T0_2 | ecosystem: Environmental > Terrestrial > Soil > Palsa > Peat permafrost | place: Sweden: Abisko...
TCCTGCCGCACGATGCCCGCATCCTCGGGCGGCGCCACCGCGAGCGCCGGGGCCACGAAGTAGCCCCCCGATTCCTCGTCCTCGGAGCGCATCCGGCCCGGCCGCACCAGCACGGCACCCGCCGCAGCGGCCTCGGAGAGGAGTGCCTCGACCCGGTCCCGTGCGTCCGCAGTGTGCACCGGGCCCATGGTCACGTCGTCGGCCAGGCCGTCGCCGACGATCTCGGTCGCCAGGCGACCGGCCAGCGCGTCGACCGTCTCGTCCAACCGATCCCGGTGCACGTAGAGCCGCTTGATCGCCATGCAGACCTGCCCGCTGGTGACAAAGGCCGCCTCGAAGATCCGATCGGCCAGTGCAGTGTCCGCGGCGACGTCGGGAGCGAGGATGGCAGCGTCGTTGCCGCCGAGCTCCAGCACGACGGGCCTGGTCGTGGCGGCCGCCGCGGCCATGACGGCCTGGCCTGTGCCGACGCCACCGGTGAAGGAGACCATGTCGACGTCGGGGTGGCCAACCAGCGCGGCGCCGAGTGCCGCCGAAGGTCCGTTCACGACGTTGAGCACGCCGGGCGGCAGGACCTCCGCCATTGCTGCAGCCACGAGCAGCACCGTGCCCGGGCACGAGGGTGGCGCCTTGACCACCACGCTGTTGCCTGCCAGCAGCGCGGGCAGCACCTTGTTGCCCATGACGGACACCGGCCAGTTGAAGGGCAGGACAGCGGCGACGACACCATGGGGGACCCATTCGATCCGGGTGGCCCCACCACTGATGTCACGCGGCGCGAGCGACTGGGCCACCAGAGGTGCGAAGGCCGCCGCCATACCGCCGAGGGTGGCAGTGTCGAAGATCGCTTCGAGGTGGGTCTTGCCATGCTCCCGGGTGAGGAGACGGGCCAGGTCGCCGCTCTCGGCTGCCGCGACGCCCGCTTCTGCCGCAGCCACGACAAGCGCAGCGCGGTCCCCGGGTTCGAGCTTGGCCCAGGCCCGCTGCGACCGGCGGGCGGCGGCCACCGCCAGGTCGAGCTGGCCCGGCGCGCTGGACGGCGCCCGAAGTACGACCTCGGCCGGACGGGCGGGGTTCGTCACCGGATAGGTGCCCTCGCCGCCGGCGACCACGTCGCCGTCGATGAGCAGGCCCAGCCGCGTGCTGACGTCATCGACGTATGTGGTCATGCACACCCCCGGGCCGGTACGACGTTGCTGACGATAGTGTCACCTCCTGGTGGGAACCGTCGACACAGGACCCGCACCGGGCCGGGCCACCCTGCTCCCCGACCCTGAGCCCAGGCCGATCCGGATGCCGGTGATCTCGGTCGACGACCACCTGATTGAGCCCCCGGACCTCTTCGAACATCGCCTGCCGTCCGCTCTCGCGCCGGCGGCGCCACGCGTCGTCGAGCAAGAGGATGGCACCCAGAGCTGGGTCTTCGAGGGGAAGCACTATCCCAACGTCGGGCTCAACGCGGTCGTGGGGCGCCCGCGCGTGGAGTGGAGCATGGAGCCGGCCCGCTTCGACGAAATGCGCCCCGGCTGCTTCGACATCGACGCCCGCATTCTGGACATGGACCGTGCCGGCATCTGGGCCTCGTTGTGCTTCCCGTCGCTCGTCTCGGGCTTCTGCGGTGCGGTCTACTCGCGGGCGTCCGACAAGGATCTCGGACTGGCCTGCTTACGCGCCTTCAACGATTGGCACCACGAGGTGTGGGCGGGAACGTACCCGGACCGCATCATCCCCCTCCAGCTTCCCTGGTTGGCCGACGTGGAGATCGCGGCGGCCGAGGTGCGGTCCAACGCGGCCCGCGGCTTCAAGGCGGTCAGCTTTCCCGAATTCCCGGCCCAGTTGCAGTTGCCCTCCATCTTCAGCGGCACGTGGGATCCCTTCTTCGCGGCCTGCGAGGAGACTGCGACCGTCGTGTGCCTGCACACGGGCGCGTCGTCATGGGCCCCCCTGCCCTCCCCGGATCCCCCGTTCGAACTGCTGCCCACCCTGTTTCCCGTGAACGCCCTCCTCGCCGCAGGCGAGTGGTTGTGGTCCGGTGTGCCGCTTCGCTTCCCGAACCTCCAGGTGGCGCTCTCCGAGGGCGGGATCGGATGGGTCCCGATGCTGATGGACCGGGCCGACTACGTCCTGGGTCATTCGGCGTCGGGCAGCGAAAGCACCGCCTGGCCTTCGGACCTGCTGCCGAGCGAGGTGCTCCGGCGCAACTTCTGGTTCTGCTCCATCGACGACCCGTCCGCCGTCGCGCAGCGCCACATCATCGGCGTCGATCACATCATGGTGGAGAGCGACTACCCGCATGCCGATTCGTCCTGGCCCGACACCCAGCGCGTGCTGGCCGCGACGTGGGGCACACTCCCCGACGACGAGCTGCGCGCCGTGGCCGGCGGCAACGCCAGCCGTCTCTTCCGCCACCGGCTCCCGCTCGTCGACGACTGGCGCACCCCGCTGTCGTGACGGGGAGCGTGGGCCTGCCGCACCCGGCACGCACCGGCCCCATCGTCGACGCCGACGGCCATGTCGTCGAGCCCGAGTCGGCCTGGAACGCCTTGCCGGAGCGGTACCGCCCGCGCATCAGGGCCGATCGTGGTGGCTACGAACACGTGCTCGTCGGCGACACCGAGATCCTCGCCGTGCCCCTGGGCACCCTTGCCCGCCCCGGTTCCACGTTCGACGACCCCGCGTCGTTCCGCCCCCTGGCCGACGCCATGCCGGGCGGGTCCGACCCGGTGGCCCGTCTGCGCGACATGGACAGCGAGGGGATCGACCAGTCCGTGCTGTACCCGACCATCGGGCTGTACTTCTCGGCGCTCGAGGACCCGGTGGCGGCGGTCGCCCTCGCCGCCGCCTACAACGACTGGCTGGCCGAGTATTGTGCCGCCGATCCTCGTCGGCTCTTCGGAGCGGCCATGCTGCCGCTGCAGGATCCGGCGGCCGCGGCGGCTGAGCTCCGTCGAGCGGTCACCCAGCTCGGACTCGTGGCCGGATTCGTCCGCCCCAACCCCTGCGTGGGACGCGCCCTGTCCGACTCCGCCTACGACGTGCTGTGGGACGTGGCCGAGGAGCTCTCAGTGCCCATCGGCATGCACGAGGGCAGCTCGATGACGGTCCCCACGCTCGGGGCGGACCGCCCGTTCAACCCGCTCCTGCTCCACGCCGTGTCCCACCCGTTCGAGGCGATGCTCGCCTGCGCCCAGCTCATGGCGTTCGGAACGCTCGAACACCACCCGGGACTCCGGTTCCTCTTCCTGGAGTCCTCCGGAGGCTGGGTCCCTTTCTGGCTCGAACGCCTGGACGAGCAGGCGGAGTCCTTCGGCGGCTTCTGCCCGGACATGGCCCTGCGCCCCTCGGAGTACTTCGCCCGCCAGTGCGCGGTCAGCTTCGATGTCGGCGAACACACGCTGCCGGCGTTGGCGCCCTTCGTCGGCGAGGGCCGCATCGTCTGGGGCAGCGACTACCCGCATCATGACGCCACCTTCCCGGGGGCGGTCGAAGCCATCCGCACCACCGTGGCCCGGTGCCGCACCGCAGCGCAGGTGCACGTGCTCGGGCTCAACGCTCGCCGCCTCTATCGGCTCCCGTCGCGGCGTTCCGGTCTGCCCGGCCTCATCGACGACTACTTCACCGCTGTCACGGCGCAGGAGATCGACCTCGTGCGTGCGCTCTTCACGCCCGATGCCCTCTTCGAGAGCGGCGAGGTCCGGCTGCAGGGTCTCGACGCCATCAGCAGCTATTACACCTCCAAGACGTTCACCTTCGAGGACTTCCGGCCTGTCCCTGGGACCCCGATCTTCGACGGCACGCGGATCCACGTCGACATCGAGGTGGACCTGGGCGGCGCCCGGAGCTCGGTGCACGACCTGTTCGAGACGGACGGCACCCGCATCACCGCGCTGCACGTCAGCGGCTTCGAAGAAGCCCTCCGGACCGCTGAGCGCTGAGCGCTGAGGAGGGGAAACCGCGTTGCGTCAGGCCGGTCGGGGCTGCGGGCCGCGCAGAAGGCGACCCGGCCGCTCCCCCGTCGCCTCGTCGTGCTCACGCACCACCGTGCCCGACTTGACCGTCGCCACGTACCCCCGGGCTCGTTGCACGAGGCGCTTGCCCGCCGCCGGGAGGTCGTAGACCATTTCGGGGGACTCGAGAGCCAGTGCGTCGTGGTCGATGACGTTCACGTCCGCCAGATGGCCCGGCGCGAGCAAGCCCCGGTCGCGGAACCCGTAGAGCTCGGCCGTGCGGCGGGTCTGGAGGTGCACGACGGTCTCGACCGGCAGCCCCTCGCCCCGGCTCCGGTCGCGGGCCCAGTGGGTCAGCATGAACGTGGGGAGGCTGGCGTCGCACAACACGCCGCAGTGGGCCCCGCCATCGCCCAGCCCGAGCACCGTGGCGGGGTGCGTGAGCATCTCGCGCACAGCGTCGAGATTGCCGGCGGAGTAGTCGAGCAGCGGGAGGTAGAGAAGCTCCTTGCCGTCGCGCTCGAGCATCAGGTCGTAGAGAACCTCGTCGGTTGTCCGGCCCTGCGCGGCGGCCAGGGCGGTCACGCTCCGCTCGGGCGCCGGCTCGTAGTCGGGCGGATCGCCCAGCGGGAACAGCTTGTGCAGGTTGCCCCTGAGCAGCTGGACGAAGCCTCCCGGGCGCGGCTCCTCCGACAGGATGGCGGCGCGCATCTCAGGCACGCGCAGCCGGGCCACCCGTTCGGCCAACGGGAGATGCGCGATCTCCTGGTAGGCCCTGTGGTGCGCGAACGGATGCGTCACCGACTGGAAGCCGACCATCAGCGAGGTCGGCTTGCCGGCGACCTGGGGCACCAGCCAGGCGCCGCGGCGGTTGGCGGCCACGCCGCGATCGATCCAATCACGCCACAGGTCCGGAGCGAAGTCGGCCTGGAGCACCTGATAGGTCACCGGCACGCCGGCCCGGATGGAGATCTCCGACATCCAGGCGAATTCGTGGTCGAGGTCTCGCATGTCGCTGGCCAGCGAGAAGACCCGGTGCCCCGCCTTGCCCAGTGCCTCGCCGATGGCGATGAGCTCATCGGACGCCGCGGTGGTGCCCGCCGCCAGCTCGCCGTCTTTGGCCCGGTGCAGGATCGTGCGCGTCGTCGATGCGCCGATGGCGCCGGCCTGGACGGCCTCGCGGACCAACGCTGCCATCTCGGCGATCTCCTCGCCGTTGGCCACGTCGTTGGCCCGGCCTTCACCGAGGACGTAGGCGCGCAGCGCGCCGTGCGGGACGAGGGACGCCACGTCGAGCACACGGTCCGTGCGCTCCACCTCGTCGAGGTATTCGCCGAAGGTCTCCCAATTCCAGTTCATGCCCTCGGACAGCGCGGCGCCCGGGATGTCCTCCACGCCCTCCATGAGCTGAATCAGCCAGGCGCGGTCGGACTCACGGGCCGGAGCGAACCCGACGCCGCAATTGCCCATGACGACGGTGGTCACACCGTGCCAGCCCGACGGCGAGACCTCAGGGTCCCAGGTGGCCTGGCCGTCGTAGTGGGTGTGGATGTCCACCCAGCCCGGCGTGACGAGGAGGCCGTCGGCCTCCATGACCCGCCGGGCCGGTCCCTCGACCTCGCCCACCGCGGTCACGATGCTCCCGTCGATCGCGACGTCACCGGTCCGCGTCGGGTGCCCCGATCCGTCGACGATGGTGCCGCCCCGGATGATCAGGTCGTGCATGGTGCTCCTCCCCCGGCGCGCTCCGGCGCGCCAGCTACACCCAGCTTCGCAGCTTTTCGATCATGGCAACGGGGTTGCCGCCGACCGGCGTCACGTTGAGATGGGTCACCCCCACCTCGGCCAGGGCGGCCACGCGCTCTTTGATGTAGGACTCCGGGCCGCAGAGCGACGTCGCCTCGAGCAGCTCGGCCGGCACCAGCGCCGCCGCCTCCTGCTTCTTGCCCGACAGGTAGAGGTCCTGTATCTCGGCCGCCTCCTTCTCGTAGCCGTAGCGGCACGCCAGCGCGTTGTAGAAGTTCTTGCCCTTGGCGCCCATGCCACCGATGTAGAGCGCGGCGGCGCCACGACCGAGATCCCGGATCGTCGCCACCTCGGACTCCTCGCCGATGGCCAGAATGCCGCCGGCCGCGACCTGCAGCGTGTCGAGCGACGAGTCGCGTGTGGCCGTCCCGGCCGCCAGGGAGGGGCCGAAGACCTCCTTGGCCTTCTCCGGCACGAAGAAGATGGGCAGCCACCCGTCGGCCACCTCGGCCGTCATGGCGACGTTCTTCTCTCCCAATGCGGCGACCCAGATCGGGATACGGGAGCGCACGGGGTGGTTGATCAGTTTGAGCGCCTTGCCGAGCCCCGTTCCCTCGCCCGCCGGTAGGGGAATGTGGTACGAGGTTCCATCGTGGGTGAGCGGAGCCTCGCGAGCCCAGACGTCGCGGCAGATCTCGATGATCTCGCGTGTGCGGCCGAGCGGTCGGTCGTAGGGAACTCCGTGGAAGCCTTCGATCACCTGGGGGCCCGAGGCGCCCAGACCCAGTATGCAGCGCCCGCCCGAGACGGCATCGACACCGGCGGCCGTCATGGCGATCAGCGTGGGCGTGCGGCTGTAGATGGGCAGGATGGCCGAGCCGATCTCGAGCCGTTCGGTCTTGGCGGCCAGGAAGCCCATGAAGCTCGGGGCGTCGAAGCTGTAGGCCTCAGCCACCCAGACGACGTCGAGCCCGACCTTTTCCAACTCAACGGCCTGCTTGGCCGACTCGGCGAACCCGCCGGCGTAGTTCAGCGTCATGGACAACTTCACGCGGCCCTCCCTTTCCTCGGTCCGGAGAAAAAGAGTGTACTCAACTCTCGTTCGGACAGCTCCTAGCATCGCAGCCATGACAGGGGACCCGATCGACCTCGTCCTGTTCGACCTGGGCGGTGTGCTGATCCGGCCCGGCGGGGTGGCGTCCATGCGGGCATTGAGCGGCATCGACAGCGACGAGGCACTGTGGACCCGCTGGCTCAGTTGCCAATGGGTGCGCCGCTTCGAGGCCGGGCAGTGCGAGCCCGAGGAGTTCGCCGCGGGCATGGTGGCCGACTGGGAGCTCGATCTCGAGCCGGCCGCGTTCCTGGAGGAATTCGGGAGCTGGCCCGAGCCTCCGTTCGAGGGAGCGCTCGAGCTCGTCGACGAGGTGCAGGCGAGAGTCCCAGCAGCCTTCCTCTCGAACATGAATTCGTTCCAGTGGGCGGCCAACTACGAGGGGATCCCGCTGACCGAGGCGTTCGCCTTTCGCTTCCTGTCCTTCGAACTCGGGTTGGTGAAGCCTGACGCTGCCGTCTTCGACGCCGTGGCGGCCCGGCTCCCGGTCCCCCGCCGCCAGGTTCTCTTCCTCGACGACAACGCCGTCAACGTCGAGGCGGCCGAGGGGGCGGGGTTCGTCGCCGGCCGCGTGCGCGGGCTCGACGCGGCCCGCGACGCGCTCGTGAACGCGGGCGTCCTCGGGACCTGAAAACGGTACCGGCGGCCGTGCCGGTTAGGGCCGGTCACCGCCTCTGTGCCAACATGCGGCCATGGTTGCCAACGGCCCGATGCTGCGTCTCCTGCCGCGGCTCACTGACGACGTCGCCTTCTTCTGGACCTCCGGCGAGGACGGCGTCCTGCGCTTCCTGCGCTGCAACGACTGCGGTTTCTATATCCACCCGCCGGGCCCGGTCTGCCCCCGCTGCCTCTCCTACAGCGTGGAGCCCCAGGCGGTCAGCGGGCGGGGCCACGTCGAGACGTTCACCGTCAACTACCAGCAGTGGATCCCCGGCAGTGACCCGTACATCATCGCCTGGGTGTCGATCGATGAGCAGCCCGATGTGCGCCTGACGACGAATCTGGTCGACGTGGAGCCCGACGACGTGCGGATCGGCATGCCGGTGCGGGTGCTCTTCGAGCACGCTGAAGATGTCTGGCTGCCCCTCTTCACGCCGGCGGACGACGCGTCGTGAGTCCGCGTCCGACCGAGGAGCCGCTGGAGCGGCGGGCCATCATCTCTGGCATCGGGCAGTCGGCCGTCGGACGGCGGCTGGGGCGCTCCGAGCTCGACCTGACCGTAGATGCCGCACTGGCCGCCATTGCGGACGCCGGCTTGACGCGCGACGACATCGACGGGATCTCGACCTACCCGGGCATGGGCGCCGGGACGCCGGGATTCGGGGGCCCACCGACTCCGGAGGTCCAGGACGCGCTCGGCCTGTCGCTGAACTGGCACGACGGCGGAGGCGAGGGCCCGGCCCAAATGCGCGCCGTGATGGCGGCGGCACTGGCCGTCGCTGCAGGTCTGGCCCGCCACGTCCTCGTCTACCGCACCGTCACAGAAGGCTCCGCCCAGGGAACCGGCGGCCGGCAACCGATGGGTGGCACGGGCGGTGGGGGCTCGGTCCCCCGCTTCGGCAGCTTCATGCAGTGGTCACTCCCCTACGGCGCCGTGTCGGCCGCCAACTGGATCGCAATGGTGGGTCAGCGCCGCGTGCACGAGTTCGGGCTGACGCGCGAGCAGCTGGGCCAGATCGCCATCAACGGCCGGCGCAACGCCGCACTCAACCCGAAGGCGGTCTACACGGACCCGATGTCGATGGACGATTACCTGGCGGCGCGCATCATCACCACGCCGCTCTGCCTCTTCGACTGCGACGCGCCCTGCGACGGCTCGACGGCCGTGATCGTGTCGCACCGCGACGTGGCAGGCGACCTCGACCATCCCGCCGTGCAGATCAATGCGCTGGGCACGGCGCTGCGCGGTCGGCCGAGCTGGGACCAGTTCGACGACATGACGACGATGGCGGCGCGTGACGCCGCGGCCTCCATGTGGGAACGCACCGACCTCACGCCGGCCGACGTCGACACCGCGCAGCTCTACGACGGCTTCAGCGTCCTCACCATCGTGTGGCTCGAAGCGATGGGCTTCTGCGGTCGTGGCGAGAGCGGGCCCTTCATTGAAGGCGGCGCCAACATCGCCCGCGACGGGCTCCTGCCGCTCAACACGGCGGGGGGCCAGCTGTCGGGTGGCCGCCTGCACGGGTTCTCCCTGATCCACGAGGCCTGTGTCCAACTGCGTGGTGAGGGCGGTGCACGCCAGGTTGTCCGTCCCGGTGGCCGGAACCCCGAGGTGGCCGCCGTGGCCAACGGGGGCGGACCGATTGCGGGCACCATGCTGCTCACCCGCGGCATCCGCTGATCACGACGCTCTGACCTGCGCTTCTCGGAGAACCCTCAACCTGAAGTAGAGAACCACGCTGAGACCACGCTCAGGTCAGAATCCCTGAACGTCATGTTGAGATCGAGGGTTCAGATGCTCTCTGCGCGCTCGGGCGCCGTCCCCGCCAGGTGGTGCGCCGCCCGTGCGGCCAGGGCCACCAGGGTCAGCGTGGGCCCGTAGCCGCTCGAGGTGACGAAGACCGAGGAGTCGGCGACGACCACGTTGTCGAGCGAGTGCACCCTGCCCCAGCGGTCCACGACGGAGGTGTCCGGGTCGTCCCCCATGCGGACCGTGCCCATCACGTGGCGGCTCTCGGGGATCGGCGTGGCACCCACCCCGTGGTACGAGACGCCCGGGGAGGACGTGTGGATCACCCATTCGGCGCCCATCTCCTCCAGCACGGACTGGAGGATCTTTCCGTGGTACTTCGAGGCCGCCAGCTCGTGGCGACCCGGCTGGTACGTGACCCGGGCGACAGGGAAACCGCGCGCGTCACGGATGGACGGGCTCAGGTCGACCGTGTTGGCGGCGTAGGGCAGATCCTCGCCCTGCATGATGAAGGCCCACATGCGCTCGCGCAGGTTCGATTCGCGCATGGCCTGGGCGTGACGGCGCCCCCAGGGTGAGTGGCGCGCCTCCATGATCGGGAGCCCTCCCCCGCTGTGCTCGACCAGTCCCCCGCGAAACCACGGGAGGCCGGCGTCGGCCGCCGCCGGGCGCGTGCGGTCGTCCTGCACCATGGCGTCGTCGTGCACATGGGTGACGGAACGTCCCTTGTGGGGGTGCAGCCGCATGGTCGGGAAGTGCCCGACGACGATGGTCTGGAAGTGCACCATGAGGTACTTGCCGAGCGCCGGGTGGTCGAGCCCCGAGAGGAGGAGGAGGCGCGGGGTCTCAATGGCACCCCCGGCCACCACGACCAGCTCGGCCTCCCTCGTGCGCGTGACCCCGTCCTGCCCGATGAACTCGACACCGGTGGCGCGCCGGCCTCTGGTGATGATGCGGCTCACGTAGGTCTCGGCCATCAGCTCCGCCCGCCCCGTGGCCATCGCCCTGGTCAGCAGCGCCACCGGGTCGCCCTTGGCGTGGATGGGGCAGCCGAAGAACGCGCAGAAGCCGCAGTTGTTGCACGCCGGGCGGCCGTCGTAGGCGATGCTGTTCGCCGCTGTCGGCGCCTCGTAGGGATGCAGGCCGACCTTCTCGGCCGCCGCCGACGACAGGACCGCGCCGTACATCGGGGCCCCCGGGGGCATCGGATACGGTCCGGACCTCCAGGCGGCAAAGGGATTGGCGCCCGCACGGCCGGACACGCCGATCGCCCGCTCGACCTCCGCGTAGTACGGCTCCAGCTCCTCGTAGTCGAGCGGCCAGTCGCCGACCGCCGCACCCTCCTGCGGCCCGAAGGTGGAGAGGAGCCCGAAATCCTCCTCCCGGAAGCGCGGCACCTTGCCGTCGGCGTGCGTGCCGCCGCCGCCGACCGTCGTGGGGATGGAGTTCACCTCGCCGACGTGCGTGTGCTCACCCTCTTCTGCCGAGCGACGGAAGGCTCGCGGTTCGACGAGGGGATCCGGCCCGAGGAAGTAGCGCGAAATGAACTTGATCTCGTCGTTGGAGTAGTCGCCCGAGGGTCGCGCCAGGTCGTCGGGATCGAGCAGATGGTTGCGCCCCTTCTCCATGATGACGACGGACCAGCCGGCCCGGGTCAGCACCTCGGCCGCCGTCGCGCCGCCCGGCCCCGAACCGATGACGATGGCCTCGGGGCTCACGGCTGCGACACCTCGGCATCGGTGTAGCCGCGTGGCTGCACGTCACCCTCGTAGTCGATGTACTCCCAACCGACCGCATTCCGATTGCCCCCGTACTCGGGAGCGCCGTACATGCCCTCACAGCAGTGCTCCCACAGCAGCGCGCAGAAATCCTCGTCGTCGCGGAGCCGGCGGCGTTGTTCGCGGCCGTCCACCTCGGTGAAGTCGGCGCCCAACGCAGACAGGCCATCCCGGTAGCGCTCCTGGAGGCCCACGACCGGCCCGTTGAACTCGCGCTCGGGCCGCCCCTGGGAACCCTCGAGCCGCATGCGCCACGCCAACTCGTCCAGGGGTGACAGGCGGTGGAAGGTGGCGAAGCCGGCCACGCCGCCCTTGCGCCCCGAGGTCGGGCCGCCGGCCCAAATGCGGGGCGGGTCGAACGAGAAGGCCCCGAGGAACCCGTCGATGTAGTCGGCCGCGCCGGCCTCCTCCGCTCCCGGGGCGCCCTCACCGGAGGGCAACATCTGCGCGCAGGCGGCCCGCAACGTGGCGTACTCCTGCTGACTCAGCCAGATGGGCATCGGGCAAACGTAGCGTGGCGCCGCGCCAATTGCTGACACGGCTGTCAGGTTGGGACCGAGTGCCGCACTTCCCCGTCGGTCCAGCCCGACCGCGCAGCGGGCGTCACCTCCAGGAGCCGGTTCAGGGCTTGAAGGCGCAGCCGTCCCAGTACGAGACCAGCCGCCGTCGGAACGTCCCGCGCAGCGCAATGGTCAGGACGTGAGGGCCGGCCGCGGGATCACCGCAGTAGCGGACCGTGAGGTCACCGGCGGGCAGGTCCACGAAAGCGCCCGTGGCGGTGGGCGCCTCGGTGGTCGTGTCGAGGAGGGTCAGCGGGCCGGCGCAGCAGCGATGCGAGTGGGAGCGCACGTAGACGATGCCGCCGCGCCCGACGGCGAATCTTCTGGCCTCGGGCGACACCACGACGTCCATCGCCCCAGCGTACGGTGCCCGGTCTGCCTGAGGGCCTCGAGGCCTGTCAGATCGGTTCGGGGTCGCCGGAGGACGGGCGCACGTCGGCGCCGGAATCCGGGCCCGCGACCGGCTGCGTCGTGTGATGCGGCACCGCACCCACCCGGTGGGCGAACCAGAGCAGGGCGCGCTCACTCTCGTCGAGGACCTCGCTGACCAGGTTGCCCGTCTCACTCGCCCCGAGCTCGACCAAACGGGTCCAGTTGACCAGGACCCGGAACCCGGGGCCGCGGTAGTGGCGTCCCGCCATCCGGAGCGGGACGACGGGCATGCGCAGGGCCCAGGCCACGAGGCCGCCGGCGATCTCGGGGAAGGCGGCTCGGTGCCGCAGGATGTCCGAGTAGTGGCCCGTCACGACATCGGCCATGTTCTCCAGGGCGGCGGAGCCCGGCTCGAAGTAGCGCGAGTGCGCGACGACCGGCGGATGGTCCGGCGCGTTCGTGCTCATGCGGGTGCCGCCGAACTTCGGTGACGCCGGGGCCGCGCCGAAGACGCCGAGCTCCGCGATGGCGTCCCCGGGTGCCTGCTCCGCGAAGAAGTGCGACTGCTGGAGGTGGAGCTGGCGCAGGTCGTCGACGGTCATGCCCGGGCTCCCGGCGACCACGACGTCCGTGACGACCAAACCCGCGTCGGCCAAGGCGGCCCCGGTGACGATCGACCCGAAGCTGTGGGCGATCACCGTCAGCGACTGCTCCGGAGCGAGGGAGAGGGAGGCGACGAACTCGGTGAGGTCCTGGGCGGCGGTGGCCAGGTCCTCGGTGCACTCGATCGACCCTGCCGCGGCCGCCAGGACGTCGGCCGGGTTGTCGTAGCCCTTCCACAACACGACAGCCGTCGAGGTGCTCGCCTCGTAGAGGTTGAGGGCATCGGGGATCCACTCCTCGCACAGGTTCGAACCGTCGCCGACGCCGGGGACGAGGACCGCGACGTGTTCGGCCGCCTCGAGGTCGCCGAAGAGGAGTGCGTAGTGCTGTAGCTGAGGGCGGTACACGAGGATGTCCGCCCCGCAGGACAGGAGGGTCTCGAGCAACGTGATGCGGTCCTCGTCGGCGTCCTCGGTGGCGCCGGCAAGATCCATCTGCGCCGCAGCGAGGTTGGTGGCGGCCCGACGGGACAACAATTCCTTTCCGCGCATGGAACAGGTTACGCCGCGGTCACGAGATTCTTGGGCATCTCACGGCGCGGGTCGGCGACGCGCAGGCGCAGGCGCAGGCGCCCGCTAACGCGGGAGGCCCAGGATCCGCCCGGCGATGATGTCGCGCTGCACCTGCGATGTCCCACCCGCGATGCCGGCCGCCTTGCTCCACAGCCACTGGCGGGCCCACGGACCCGCCTCGGACGACGTCGGGTCGCGTCCGGTGACGAGCAGCGCCGCGTCCGACAGGCCCTGCGTCATGGTCGTCCACGTGAGCTTGATCCAACTCGACTCGGGACCCGGCTCCTCGCCACGCCCGAGTCGTGTGAGCGTGCGCAGGTTGTGCAGGCGCAGCACGTTGAGATCGATGAACACCCGCGCCAGCGCGTCGGCCACCAGCGGATCGTCCAACGAGCCGTTCCCGCGCGCCTCCTTGTACAGTCGGGCCAGGTACGCCTCGTGGACGACCTGCTCCTTGAAAGGGAAGTTCGTGCCCCGCTCGTGCGCCAGGGTGGAACCGGCCACGGTCCACCCCTGCCCCTCGATCCCCACCACATGCTCGGCAGGCACGAAGACGTCGCTCAGGAACACCTCGTTGAATTCGGCGTCACCGGTCATCTGCACCAGGGGGCGGACGTCGACACCGGGATCGGACATGTCGACGATCAGCGCGGTGATCCCCTGCTGGGGCCGCGGCGCGTCGGCGTCGGTACGCGCCAGGCAGAGACCCCACGAGGCGAACTGGGCGTAGGAGGTCCACACCTTGCGGCCCGTGACCTCGAAGCCCCCCTCGACCGGCGTCGCCCGCGTGGAGAGCGAGGCCAGATCGCTCCCGGCGTCCGGCTCGCTGAAGAGCTGGCACCAGATCTCCTCGGCCGAGAGGATGGCGGGCAGGTAGCGCAGGCGCTGGTCCTCGGTGCCGTGCGCCAGGAGGGTCGGGCCCACCAGGTTGATGCCCACCCGGTTGACCGGCTGAGGGGCCTGGGCCCGGGCGTACTCGCTCTGGTACAGCGCGACCTGTACCGGCGTGGCGCTGCGCCCGCCGTAGGAGCTCGGCCAGTGCACACCGACCCAGCGGTCGGCTGCGAGGGTGGCCTGCCACTCCCGGCCCCACGCCACCTCGTCGGCCAGGTCGGCGAAGGGGGCCGGGCGGCGCAGATGCGCGCCCAGCCACGACCGGAAGGAGGCGGCGAACTCCTCGTCCTCTTTCTTCAGCGCGAGATCCACGCCGGCCCACTCCACCACGCTGACATCGGCGTCACGTTACCGGGACCCGGGGGCTTTGCCCATTAACCCTGGGCTGCACCCTTTTCCCGGTTTTTGCACACAAATCCCAGACCGGGCGTAGGTTCTGGCACCCATGGTTGCTACCGCTCACTGGTATACGAACCCCGCATGGCTCACGGTGGTCGGCGTGCTCGCTACTGCTGCCTTTGCCCTTGGCGGCCTCGTGCTGAACTACATGGGGTATATCCATCTCCGCGATGCCTCGGGCAGGCGCAGGCCCGTTAGGACGGCTCGGGTTGAGGATGACCAGTTCTATTACAAAGCGCGTGCAGTCCTGTCGGTTGCGACTCTCCCGCCCACGGTGTCGGACCGATACCGCCTTGCGTACATTCATTTCTTCAATCAATCCGACTCTGAGCAGGTGATCGGGTTTTCGCCAAAACAAGCCAAGGTCGTATGGCCTCGCCGCAAGAGAACGAAGATTGAGGCCATATCCCAATCGTTCGCGTTGCCGCCCAATAAGGGCGGTGCTATCCCACTGATCATCGGCATTTCTGATCCAAACGGCGCATGGCCCGATGATTCCGTACGTCCGGAAGGTGATTTCAGGCGGCGCTATTACGTCAAGGTGCGAGGTAAGACCGCCGGACAACGCCGAGTCAAATACCGCGGACGCGTCCTTCTGACTCCGTATGACGCAGATCGGATACCGGCGGAGAAGAAGGACTAGTTAGCGAAGCTAGGCATCTCCAAACCCATCTCAAACATGCACGCGACCAGCACGCAGATGTTGTGGGCGATGACTTTGCAAAGAATCTCGTTGTACTGACCGACCTCCGACTTCGACCGGAGCGAGTCGCCAAACTTCCGCTTGATCATGCTGAACGTGGTCTCCACGTTGCTCCGGCAGTGGTAGTGCTGCAAGAACATTTCACGCTGGTAAATGAACATGTGCTTCATCCGGTAGAACACGCTGGTCTCAGGGTGCAGTTCCGGCATCATTTCCAGTTGCAGTGTGGGCCAACCACCCTTGAACGGAATGTAGGGAGTGGCACCGGCATCTTCTACAACTTGCATGTTGTTCTTACTGCTGTACGCCTTGTCGGCGGTCACCTTCTCCAGCGTGAACCGCTCGGCAGTGTCTGCGACCAGTGCGGGCAGGAATCGCGTGTCGTTGGCGTGACCATCGGACAACTGCACGGACGTAACCACGTTGGTCTTTGTGCCACACATGGCGTGGAGCTTCACCCACTCATGGCGTGAACGCTCTTTGCCCCACTTGTGGTCATACCAACGCTCAAAGCGACTGGTCGTGAATCCGGTGGAGTCGGCTGCAAAGCTGGACTCAACCTCGGCTAGCGGTGCCGCAGACAGCCCCACAAGGCCAATGAGAATCGGCGTCATCTTCGGATCGCGCAGGTACTTGAGGGTCGTGTTGTAGTGAGCGTCCGAGTCGGTCATGCCGTCCTCGTGAGCCTCACGTACTTCCGAGTCGAACCGGCGGGCCGACAGACCTGCGTACACACGACCGACACAGTTGTAAGCCATATCGGACAACGGCATCCTCGGACGGCCCGGACCCTTTTGCTCGGGCTGGGCAATGGTGCCGCACAGGTCTTTGAGCATTGGGCCAAACAGGTCGCCCTCGGCGCACTGCGCCTTGTTGTAGTTGGTCCAGTCCTGTCCGTAGGTCAACCGCACCGAAGTTGTCTCGGTCTCGGTGACCACGGCGTCATCGGTGACCGTCACGGTTTCCCGTTGGAGCGTGAAAGTCACGGCGTGGACGTGCTTGCAGGGCTTTGCCCGCAGTTGGAAATCGGGGCACTCGCAGAGCCATTCACCGATGGTGCGGTCCGGCTCAGGCTCGACCTTGTAGGTGCCATTGCCGGTAGCGGAGGGGACGTACCAGTTGACGCCACGCTGCCGAATCGGCTTGGTGGCTGCGATAACCAATCCTCTTTGCTCTCGGTCGTCCATCGGATTCTCCCTGGTCGTATGTACCTGTTACGACTATACTGAATAGGGATAGACAAGTCAATACCTATTCGGGATATACTGTTCAGGTATGGAAGGTCCGAAAGAGGTCGAGAAGGTGCAGCTGTGGGGCTACCGGTGCCACCGCTGCGGGCACGAATGGCTGCCCAGGCAGGACAGACCGCCGAAGGTCTGCCCGAACCCGAAGTGCAAGAGTCCCTACTGGGACAGGCCGCGCCAGAGCAAGGGCTAGCTACCTCGGTAGTTCGTTTCACTCTGCCCCCAGGTCCGACGCTGGTGCCTAATACTACATCGGTGTAGTTAGGTGGTGGACACGCTGCTAGCTGGGCGTTTGTCTAGAAGGTGCGACTTATCCAGAAACGTGCGAATTGGGCCGATTTGGGTGACGTACGTGCCAATAACCCTTAGAATACTTTACGGCAGTTGACGTGGGGTACCCCACGTCAGACCAGGTGAAGGGATGCCACCATGGTGCAGACACGAGGACTTCCGGTGGACCCAATGCCAGGAGATGAGAACAACAGGCCTCAGCACCCACGCAGCTAGTTCGGACACTTCTCCCCAGGGGGGTCGGTGTCGTAGTAGGGCGTCCACAGCCAGCACGTGAGCTTTCGGCGTCTACGACGCCACTTGCGTCGTCTTTCGATTTTGTGGACGATCTTTCTAAACTGACCGCCAACCTCGGTTCGTTCGCCCCACACCTTGGGGATGACCTGTTTCCAAGTGTTGTGCCATGCGGCCGTGATGATGTCTCCGAACATCTCATCAACGACGCGTAATCCGCCAGAATGATCACTGAATTCCAGTCCAATTTCTTCCCAGAAGTTGAAGTAACGGGTAAAAATGAAGTACTCGTCTGACAGGAGATCTTTTACCCTCTTCATGTCGCGGGCAAGCAGGTCTACAGAGCCGTCACCCTGGTAAGAGGCAACAAACCGTCGAGCCGCGATCAGTTCAGCGCTAGCCCACTGCTCTGACAGTTCCCGAACGATCTCAGCCGCCCTAGCTTTCCGTCCGTCCCTGACCTGTATGCCAGCGAAGATGACGCCCATGGCGATCCCGAGGGTGGCAAAGCCTGTAAGTACTTCCGCCCAGTTGGCTCCGTCGACATCGGCAAACACGGGTTGAGCCTAGATTCCCGCTGCCCTAGACGCTCATCAATAAATGTGCAGAACGACCCTCTGCACTCTTATTCGGCCGAATCGGGGGTTAAAGGTGCAAAGCCGGACCCGGGTATGGTGCCCTGCCGTGACGGCCCGCCTCCGACCGACCTGGGTTCCCGACCAGGCCCGCCGCTACCGCCGTCCCGGCGGCCCCTGGGACGTGCCCACCCTGGACGCCCTGCTCGCCGCGCACGGCGGCGAGGTGGTGGACGGTGCCACCCGGCTCTCGGCGACCGAGGCCGATGCGCTCGTGGCCACTGTGGCCGGCGGACTGCGGGAGCGGGGCGTCCGGCGGGGCGAAGCAGTGGCGTGGCAGGTCCCCAACAGCCTGGCGGCGGCCGTCCTGACCAGGGCCTGCTGGCGCATCGGCGCCGTGGCGGCACCCGTCCTGCACTCGTTCGGCGCGGCAGACGTGCAAGCGGCCCTCGGCCAGATCGACCCCGCCCTCGTGCTGGAGGTCGGCACCGAGGCCTTCTCCGACCCTGCCGCCCTCGCCGACACGCTCGGAGGCGCACCGGTGCCCTCCGGGGCTTTTCCCGGCCGGCCCTCCGACGTGGCGCTGGTCCTGTTCACATCGGGCTCGACCGGGATCCCCAAAGCCGTGCTCCACACGCAGCGCGGCCTGAGCTGGAAGGCCTCGTTGATGGCGCGGGTCCACGGTCTCGGTCCGGCCGACGCGGTGCTGATGCCGGCGCCGATGGCCCACATCTCAGGCCTGCTCAACGGGGTGCTGGTGCCAGGAGCCGCCGGCCTGCGCTCGGTCCTGGTCCGCCGCTTCGACCCCGAGCAGGCCCTGGCACTCGTGGCGCGTGAGCGGATCTCCTTCCTGGCGGGACCACCGACCTTCTTCATCGCCATGGCCCGCGCCCTGGCCGAAGGGCCCGGCACCGACGTGTCCTCCATCCGGCTCGTGTCCAGTGGCGGCGCGTCGGTGACACCGGCCTTCGTGGAGGACACGTCGCGCACGTTCGACTGCCGCGTCAAGCGCACGTACGGCTCGACCGAGGCGCCCACGGTCACCACGAGCACCGACGACGATCCGTTCGAGAAGGCCCGCGACACCGACGGACGCCCCGTCGGCGCGGTCGAGCTCCGCATCTCGGACCCCGAGACGTGTGCGCGCTGTGCCACCGGAACGCCGGGCGAGCTGTGGGTGCGCGGCCCCGAGATGTTCGCCGGCTACGCCGACGCTGCGCAGACCGGCACCGTGATCGCGCGGGGCGGCTGGTTCCGCACGGGCGACCTCGCCACCATCGACGGGGAGGGCTGGGTGCGCATCGTCGGGCGGCTCAAGGACGTGATCATCCGCGGCGGCGAGAACATCTCGGCCTCCGAGGTCGAGGCGGCCCTGGAGGCGCACCCCGACGTCCGTCACGCGGTGGCGATCGGCTATCCCGACCCGCTGATGGGCGAGCGTGTCGCCGCCTTCGTCGAGTCCGCCGCGCCATTCGACCTCGAGGAGTGCCGGCGTTGGTTCGCCGGCCGCGGCATGGCCGTGTTCAAGACGCCCGAGAAGGTCGAGCGGCTGGACTATCTGCCGTTGCTCGGGTCGGGCAAGCCGGACCGTGCCGCCCTGCAGCGCCGAGCCGCCACGACCTGACCCGAACCGGGGTGCATCGGGCCGGGAGACCCGATGCGTCACTGCCGCGGAGACGGGCACTAGGTTTGGCCGGTGCCTCGCCGGAACCTGATCCCGCTGGCGTTGCTCGCTGTCCTCGGAATCGGCACGCTCGGGTTCGCCGTGTTGGGCGCATCGTCGGCCCCCAGCGGAGCGACACTCACGGTGCAGAACGCGTCGGTCCGGACCTTCGGCACCCCGACCGGGTCGACGTCCTTCGCCATGGACCTCGTCAACTCGCTCGCCGCCGGTGGGGCGAAGGGCACGGTCAGCCAGGTACGCCGGGTCGACTACGAGCCGCCGAGCCGCATGACCGTCTACCAGGTGGTCGGTTCGAGTTCGAAGCTCATCGCGGTCCTCCCCCCGCCTGCCGCCACCTGCACCCTGAGCAGCTACGCGGCCATCGTCGGCGGCGCCACCCCCTGGACGGCGAGTGGCGCGGCCTTCGTGCGGACGGAGACCCTGGCGGCCTACGAGGCGAGAGTGCCCACCGCGACGGCCACGACGTGCGAGCCCCGGTCGACCACCGTGCAGGGAACGGTCCAGGAGAGGGCCGCCGTGCGGTCGGGCTACCTGGTGGGCGTGCGCCTGTCCGTCGTCGTGCCACCCCAGACGCTGCCCGGCGGCCAGCACGCGACCAGCGGGGCCGAGAACCAGGCGCTGGTCCTGCTCGAGATCAACGGCACCCGCACGCGCGCGCTGGGCTCGTAGCGCCCGCGCCGCCTCAGGAGAGGTCCTGGCCCGCTTCCAGCCGGGCGCGCAGCAGCGTGGCGATGCGATCGCGGTGCGCCGCGGCATCCCCGTAGCTCACCTGGTCGAGCTGCGCCCGCTTCAGGTAGAGGTGCATGTCGTGCTCCCATGTGAAGCCGATGCCGCCGTGAACCTGCAGGCCCGCCGCCATCACGCGCCGTGACGCGTCGGAGCACCAGGCCTTGGCCATGCTGGCCGACAGCGACCGCTCCGGGTCGCCGGCAGCCGCGCACCAGGCCGCGTAGTAGGCCGTGGAGCGCATCCCCTCCACATCGACCAGCGCGTCGGCCAGCATGTGCTTGACGGCCTGGAACGAGCCGATGGGCTTGCCGAATTGCACTCGGTCCTTGGCGTACTGGACGGTGTCCGCCAGGACGTGGTCGGCCGCACCGAGCATCTCTGCGCTGGCCAGCGTGGCGGCGCGGTCGACGAGGAGCATGGCGGCCTCCTCGCCGCCGAGGAAGAGGGCGGGCGTCTCGTCGAAGGCCAGGACCCCGAGCTCGCGCGTGCGGTCCATGGCCGACAGCGGCGCCGGGCGACCCGCGGCGCGCAGGTCCACCCCGTAGACGGCACCACCGGCCAGCACGACCGCGACGTCGGCCGACGGCGCGTAGGCGACCGGAGGTGTGCGCCCACTGAGGCGGGGCTGGGCCTGGGGCCCCGAGACCGTCAGGTCGCTCCGTCCGGGCGACGCCGCCACGCAGCCCACCGAGGCACCCTCGCTCAGCGCCGCACGCCAGTCCTTGGTCCCGGCGTCCCCGCGGGCCTCCTCCCCGCACAGCGCCCCGAGCGCCACGACGGTGGGCAGGAACGGCGCCGCCACGAGGCGGCGCCCGATCTCCTCGCAGAGGATGGCGAGCTCCACCATTCCCAACCCCAGGCCGCCTTCGTCCTCGGGCAGTTCGATGGCCGGCCACCCCTGCTCCGCCATGGCGGACCACACCGCGTCGTCATAGCCCTCGGGCGCGTCGACCCCTGTGCCACCCGTGACGGCACCCGCCCCGGGCAGCGTGCCGACGATCGCTCCGGTCCCGACACGGGCCCGGAGGGCATCGGGGCCGGCCTTCCCGTCGAGGAGGGAGGCCGCGGCATCGCGCAGCGCCTGCTGGTCGGCTGAGAGGTCGAAGTCCACGGCGGCGCAGTCTACGGTGACCACTGACACGGGTGTCACCTCGCGCTGCGTGTGTGCCATGCTGCGGCCGATGGATCTGCACGCCACGGCTGAGCAGGAGTCTCTGCGGGCGTCGTTCCGGGCCTGGCTGATGGAACACCTGCCGTGGCCCTACGGCGTCGGGCTCCCACCACGCTTCGACGACCTGGCCGAGACGGTCGCCTTCGGGCGGCGGTGGCAGGCGGAGCTGGCGGCCGACGGCTGGGTCGGCCTCACCTGGCCCCAGGAGTACGGCGGCCGCGGCCTGGGGGCGCTCGAGAATTACGTGGTGATCGAGGAGCTGGCGCGAGCCCGGGCCCCCGAGCTGGTGGGCCGCATCGGCATCAACCTCGTCGGACCCACCCTGCTCGCCCACGGGATGCCCGAGCAGAAGGAGCGCTTCCTCCCCCGGATCCTCTCGGCGGGCGAGCTGTGGTGCCAGCTCTTCAGCGAGCCCGACGCCGGAAGCGACCTGGCCTCGCTCACCACCCGGGCCGTGCCCGTCGAGGGCGGCTACAGGGTCAGCGGACGGAAGGTCTGGACCTCCTATGCCCAGTTCGCCGACTGGGGCCTCTGCCTCACACGCAGCGACCCCACCGCACCGAAGCGCCAGCAGGGCATCACGGCGCTCATCATCGACATGCACGCCGAGGGCGTCGTGGTGCACCCGCTCGTCCAGTCCACGGGTGAGGCCGAGTTCAACGAAGTCGAGCTGGACGACGTCTTCGTGCCGACAGAGCGCCGCGTCGGCCCCGAGGACGAAGGGTGGGGCGTCGCGGGCTCCACGCTCGCCCACGAACGCGGCATCAATCCCCGCCAGCTCGTGATCCACACGCAGCTGATCGAGGAGCTGCTCCGCCTGGCTGAGTCCAACGGGAGCTTCGACGACTGGCGCCTCCGCCAGTCGCTCGCCCAGGCCGCGACCGAGGTGCGGCTCTTCCAA
>Ga0302325_10008972_pt1 | contig 21916 bp, 27 predicted proteins | sample Palsa_T0_2_FD_201948 | JGI IMG/M metagenome (GOLD analysis project Ga0302325, IMG submission 201948) | Peat permafrost microbial communities from Stordalen Mire near Abisko, Sweden - Palsa_T0_2 | ecosystem: Environmental > Terrestrial > Soil > Palsa > Peat permafrost | place: Sweden: Abisko...
GCCCCGCTCGTGTACTTCGTGATGCACTGATCTGTCGCTTGCCGGCCCAACTCGGGGATGAGATCGGTCCATCCCGCCGGCAGATTTCCCAGGTGGCGGACCTGCTCGGTTCGACCCGGCGCTATTCCGGCGACGTTGACGAGCACCACCGGCAGGCGGTGCGCGCGGAAGGCATCCGCATGAGCGCGGGCGTTCTTCACGACCTCAGCGACCGGATGCGCAAGCGGCAGCGAGACAACGCCCCGCTGCAAATCAATGATGAGCAGGGCTGTCTGTGGATCGAGGCTGGTCAGTGCCACGGTGCGCTCCTTGAAGCATTGCCGGTTAGAAATCAGCGAGGCGATTGAGTAACCCGATAGCCTCCGCAAGCTGCTCGCGTTCATGCGGTGCCAGTTGCGCCTGCAAGGCGCGTAGCAGCCAGTCTTCGCGCGCCGCCCGACTGCGCCTGAGCGTCTCGCGACAGGCAGCGGTCAGGGAAAAGAAGGTTTGCCGGCCATCGGCCGGGTCTTGCTCGCCGCTGACCAGGCCCAGCTTCTCCAGGCTGGCCACCGTCAGGCGCATGGATTGCGGGCGCACACTCTCGGCTCTGGCAAGGCTCGACACCGTTACCGGGCCGTCGCGCTCCAGGCGATGAAGGATCGATTTCTGCGCAGAGGTGAAATCCCCCGGATGCGCTTGCTCGCGGACCCGTCGGGTCAGTTTGCCAATCGAGACACGCAGTTCCCCGGCCAGTGTTGACAGTCGTGAACCCTTTGCTGTCTCCAGCGCTCTAGCCATGCGCCCAGTATGGCGTATATACAGGTAAACTGTACAGACAAGCTGTAGTTAGCAGTCGCTGCCAGCGCCTTTTTTTAACCCACGCCGCGAAATGGGCACGCGCACAGCTTCCGGGACAGCACCTAGCCCATGCGCCCGAGCACGGCTCTACCGGTAGGTGCGTTTGAGCGCGCCCGCCCAGCGACTCCCTAAAATCGGAGCGGGTCCGTGCCGCGCACGGTAATCTTGCGCTACGGGCCTGGGCCCTGGGGAGGATCCGGCGTGAGTCATGACACCAAACAGCTCCTGAGCGAGCTGAACAAGCTGCTGAGCCAGTTTGAGTCCGCGCTGCAGGCCGGAAGCGCCGCCGCGGGCGAGCAGGGCAGCGAAGCAGCCCATGGGCTGCAAGCGGGTCTCAAGCAAGCCGGCGCGCGAGTCGCTGATCTGCGGGAGCACGTGCAGAGTGAATTGGATCGCGGCGTGCACGCCACCGACGAGCTGGTGCGCGCTCAACCGTGGGTTGCTATCGGGATCGCGGCAGCAGCGGCGTTTGCATTGGGGTTAGTGATCGGCAGACGCGGTTGAAGGATGCGTTGGGGAGAGATCTATGAGTAGTGAACAGCCTTCGATGAGTGAGCGTTTTAGCGCCTTTCTGGGGCTGGTGCGTGGCCTGAGCGACGTGCTGGGTTCCGCCCTCGGGCGCGGGGTGAGCAGCGCGGTCTCCTGTTGGCGCCAGGAACTGCGGCGTACGGTCTCAGCCCTCGCGCTGTCGATGGCCGCGATGTTGTTTGCCTTCGCGGCAGCGCTGTTCGCTGCCTTTGCGGTCATGCTCGCGCTGTGGGAAACGCACCGCATTCTGGCAGCAGCACTGATTGCGCTAGTGTTTGCGCTGCTGGCACTCGTCGCGGCACTGCTCGTGCGCCGACAGACCGCACCTGAGCCCTCGGCGCGCTAGCGCGGTCTGCCCAAGCGGCGCGCGGGGTGTAGGGTCCCGGGTCCAAGGCGGCTCGCGTCGCCGTATACACGTTGCCGATACGATTGTGAGGCCGGTGCCAGCGTCTTACAAAGCTCGGCGGGCTCGGCCCCAAAATGAAACGGGGCGCTTCAAGGGAAGCGCCCCGGTATGCATGCCGCCTCAGAGGGCGTAGTAGGGATTGGTTGTGGTGTTAAGCGTGGTCGGATCGACCACGGCCAAGCCGAAATAGAGCTTGTGACCGTAAAAATACGGCATGCCCCAGATGAAGTAGTCGAATACGACCGTGCCTCCGATGTTATCGACAGCAAACGCAGTGGGCGAGAAATTTGCGAGATTAGTGATGCTGAAGGCAACCGATTGTGTCGGGCTCGGATCTTCATTGTAATCCTGAAGGCTCGCCGTGAGGTTCAAGGTAGTGCCGGCGCTGTTGGCCGCGGCATTGGCGCCCCCCGGACAGTACAACTGATTCAGCGGCGCTGTGGTGCCACACAGTGCAATTGCCGGATTGCTCGTATTCTCGAAATAGTAGGCGCTCGATCCGCTATCAAAAACCGCATTGTATTCCGTGCCATTCCACAAGGTCTCGACGAGGCCGGGTTCGTAGTTCGGATTGGCGGTGTACTTGGTAGCCGAGCCGAGTGCATTATTGCTCTCGGTGCCAATGCCAAAGGTCATAGTACCGGTGACCGCCGCGCTCGAGCCCGCCGCCGAAGTCACGGGATTCAAATCGATGATGAAGCCGTTATTGTCCGTTGCAAAACTCGAGATCGGGTTGGCCACCTGCACCGTCAGTGCTGCCATGGTCGGCTGGCAGTTGTTGCCGGTCATGTCAGGGCATACGGCATACGCAAGATTAGCCGATCCGGGGTTGCCCTCGAGCGGCTCGGCCGTACTGACGCACGCCAAGCAATCCCACTGAAATAGGCTGACACCCAGCAGGCCGTTGGCCTCAAGGTTGGTGTTCGTCAGGGGATTGGCGGTCATGGTGGTGTAATTCTCGCCCGTCAGCTGATACCCGGTAGTGCTCTCCGTGGCACAGGTGGGCTGTGAGACGCCCAGATCGCCGATCACCTGAATAGGGATATTCGAGGCGGTTTCATTCGTGCCCGTGATCGTGATATCGACGTTGCGGACCGAGCCCCAGGTGTAACCGCCGCCGAACTGTTCGCATTCGGCCAGCGGACCAGTGACATTCGCGTCGGTCGACGCGGTGGCCGTCACCGTCGGAAGATTGGTCAGAAACGTCGCATTCAGTGAGTTCAGTGAGTTTGCAAGCACGCGCAGGCCAATCGAACCGGTGTCCACCGCCACATGATCGACCGTGACGCAATTGCTGGTGCTGCCGTGCTGGCAGATCTGCACAGTAACAAACAGCGAATTGTAGCTCTCGAAGTCACCGTCGACGGTGACCGCGGCAACATTCTGCAGGGCAGGTGGTGATGGGGTGCTGCTGCCGCCGCCACCGCCGCAACCGGCAATCAAGCTTGCCCCCAGCAGCGCGCCGCCCAGCCAGAAATGGAGGGTCCGAAAACGTGTATTGAGGTGTTTCATATTCAGTGGATCTCACTTACAGCGGTGCCTGCCGGAATCTGTGCCGGCACATATGCCCGTCCCATAAAGGTCTGCAGAAAGCTGCCGACCTCGACCACCAGGTCAGGCGCAGTAAGTGCCGCGTGGTGCAGGTCTATGCGCCGCGCGCCGAGCGCCTGGTACTTAGGATAGTAGGCGCCGAGTATCGCCTGCAGGTCGGCTGCCCCCTTCGACTTCCAGGTGATGCCGAATACCTGCCCCGCATGGTTCACATACTGGCGCTCCACCACGTGGTTGTTTACCTGAATCTCATGCACGTCGTAGTTCGGCATGGAAACCGTGGACATGGTGCCGTTGAGACGCTGCACCTCAGCCTGAACGGAGGCCATGTTTCCTCCGAGCTCGGCGTGGGCGGCTCCCGCCGCCAGCAGCAGAACTCCAGCCACCCATGGGGCGCAGTGCTTGGGCAAGTTGAAAGTCCGGACGCTTTTATTCATTTACCACTCCGATCCTTATAGGACGCCAGGGCATCGCGATGAGGCAGGGAGCGGAAGTACCGCGTCAGGCGGCATCCCTGCAATCACCATTTGCTAACCCTAGCAGAAAACCGCAACGGTTCCAGCTTGGAGCGTGCCGTTTGAGATTTGTTCCGGGACTCGTGGCCAGGGGCATAATCCCGATTAGGGCTGCGGACGCCCCCCGGCGCCAGCAATTTGTACTGGAGCATTCCTTAACAGTCGGGGCCGCTAGCGCAAAGATTGCAACCGGCAGCGCAGGTGCCTTAGCCGGCGCCACCCGCCGATCGTGCTCAGGCTATGCTGGCAGCTACGGAGCTCAACCATGCATCTGTTGACCGTCAACGTAGGCAGTTCCTCGGTGCGGCTGTCCGTCTATGCGGATGATAGCCACTGTCTGGCCTCGGCACACCATTCGGGTAGCGAGGTGAAAATCGCGGAATGGATAACACCGCTCCTCTTGCAAGCCGGCATCGATCATATCGATGCCGTGGGCCATCGCATCGTGCATGGTGGCAAGCGCTTCACGAGCGCCTGTCGTATAGATGCTGACGTCTACGCAGCGCTTGAGCAGCTCACGGAACTCGCGCCCCTGCACATCCCGCCGGCACTGGCCTGGGTCAGAGCCTGCACCCAGCATTTCGGCGCGAACGTCGCGCAGGTGGCGGTGTTCGATACCGCCTATTTCGCCGCGCTGCCGCCGGTAGCGCAGGCCTACGCGCTACCCCGGCAGATGGTGAGCAAGTACAGTCTGCACCGCTACGGCTTTCACGGCCTCGCGCACCAGATGCTGTGGCGTCAGTGGCAGGAGCGCGGCGGGCTCAGCGCTTCGGGCCTGCGTGTCATTTCGCTGCAATTGGGCAGCGGCTGCTCGATCGCCGCGATACTGGATGGCGCTCCGCGGGATATCTCGATGGGTTTCACGCCACTCGAAGGCCTGGTCATGGCCACGCGCTCGGGCGACCTCGATCCGGGGGCGGTGCTCTATTTGCAGCGCCAGGAGGGCCTATCAACCGCCCAGACCGAAGAACTGCTGAACGATAAGAGCGGTCTGCTGGGGCTCTCAGGGATCAGCGCTGACATGCGCGAGCTGCTCGCCTCGCAAGAGCCCGCAGCGCAGCTGGCCGTAGAGCTCTACTGCTATCGCGCCCGAAAATATATCGGTGCCTACATGAGCGTGCTGGGCGGGGTGGACGCGATCCTGTTCGGTGGCGGTGTCGGTGAGAACGCGGCGGCGATCCGCGCGCAGATTCTTTCCGGACTGGAATGGGCGGGAGTGCGCATGCACGCGCCGCAAAATGCTACGGCAGCCGCGCCGGCGCGCTTTGATGCCACGGGCAGCACCGTGCAGCTGTGGGTGCTGCCGGTGGATGAATCGCAGCTGGTTGCCGAGGAAACGCGCGCGGTGCTGCGCGGTTAGTCGCGCGCACCCCCATCAGCGCACTGTGTAGCCACGCCCTTCGAGGCAGGCCCCTTCGGCGCGCTGATATTGCGCGCGCGCGGCATCCACCTGGCCCTGATCGACACCGCCGAGTGGCTGTGTGGGATCGAATCCAGTCTGCTCGCGAGCCCAGCTGTGGCACTCATAGCGATCGGTCGCCTGTTGCTGATCCGTCTGGCCATTCTTCGGGTACACAAACAGATCATCGCTCCCCGGCGGCTGCGTCGAAGCCGTGTCCGGATCCTGCGGCGCGTCGGTGACAGCGTATCCTTGCTGGTCGGCGCTCCATACGTAGTAAGTGTCGTTGGCGTAGTAATAGGGCGCGCCACCAAACCATACCGTGGTGTAGAAGGGCGGCAGGATCGGCACCACAATGCCAATCGGAGGGGCCACGACAAAGAAGCGGCCCCCATTGGGCTGGTACCACACGCCGCCCTGGTAGTAATACGAGCCGCCGTGGAAGTTCGCCGTCACTGCACCCTCAGGCACGTGATCCACCGCGAAGCCGCGCGCCGGATAGGCGCGGTTGTGGTTGAAGCGCGTATCAACGTTGGCGGGGCGTGGTGCAGCGGTGCTGCGTGGCGCCGGCGTATGCTCGGCGCGCGGATGATCCTGTTGCTGCGCGCTGGCAGGAGCGGCAAGAGCCAGCGCTAAGCCCAACGCCAGTGTGAGAGCGACCCAATGACTCATCTTCATGTGCATGTCCTTACTTTACCGTGTACCCACGTCCCTCAAGGCAGGCGCTGATCGCACGACGATAATCGCGTGAGCGCTGCTCGAAGCGGGCCTGTGTCTGCAGGTCCCGTTGATCATAACTTTGCTGGATTGCCGCTGTCCGCTCCTCGGTCCGCTGCTGGTTCGCCGCATCGGCGCTCGCCCCGATGATGGCGCCAGCCAGCGCGCCGATCAGTGCGCCGCCGCCCGCAGCACGCGGTGGCGAGACGATGGCACCCAGGACCGCACCGGTGGCGGCACCCGCCACAGTGTTGGTGCCCGGTGGTGGGCCCATGGCCACGACCTGCACGCGCTCATGCGGGGGCACCTGCGCCTGGCTCGGATCAAATCCAGATTGCTTGACCGCCCAGCTGTTGCACTCATAGCGATCGCGATCCAGCTGATCGGCGCTCTGGCCATTGTTCGGATACACGAAAATCTGCGGATTGGGTGCCGGTGGCGGTGCCTCAGTGACCACGGCATCGGGCGGTGGTGGCGGAGGGGTTGCAGCCACGGGCGGCGCGGTGACGCAGGCGCTCATTGAGGACAGTAGCGCGCCAAGCGCCAGCAGCGTCGCGCCGCGGGGGCCAAGCCAGGAATTTTTTTGGGCAGTGCTCATAAAATCGAAGTCCTCCGCAATTCTAAACGTGTCATTACGCGCCACGTTGACCGAACATCCGGTCCTGCGCACCGTGGTTAGAACCCAAGCCGCCCCATAAGTTTCCCGCACGCGTCCGCGCTGATGCGCGTGCGCTCGATCGGGCTTAAGAATGAGTAATGTTGTGCCGCTTCACGTAAGGCAAGCGCGCCAGCAACATGGCAAACCGACGGTGCCGAGCCTGCGGAGGAGGGCTCAGCTGGGAGTGGTTTTGTCGCTGGGCTTTTCCGTAGATCCAGCGGCCGGAGGCAGCTGCTTGGCTTCCTCCTCATGCTCGCCGTCCTTCATCGAAGTCTTAAAGCCGCGGACCGCGGCGCCGAGGTCGGAGCCGATCGTGCGCAACTTCTTGGTACCAAATACCACCAGCACGATCAGCAGGATGACCAGCAGGTGTCTGGGTGAAAATAGATCCATGGTGCTCTCGAGGACGGATATGTAAAGAACGGCGGCATGTTACACCACCCTGCACCGGGGGGCGTTCGTCCGGGCCGAATCTGCGACAGGGTCGTCGGTCTGCCCACCGGCGGCCTCCCCCGCTTGGGTGTGTGGGCCGGGTGGCCGCCAGCGGCCCGAAAAGTCATCGGGCCCTTTTCGACTTCACATCTGTATAAAAACACAGTATCGTTGCTCCCCCCTTAATCGGCCTGGGAGCAAGCCAATGAAACTGTACTGGTGCCCCAAGACCCGTGCCTTCCGGGCGCTGTGGCTAATGGAAGAGGCGGGCGTCGCTTACGAACCGGTGCTGATCGATATCCGCAACGATCTGTCGAAGTCGGATGCGGCTTTCCGACGCGCCTCGCCGATGGGCAAGGTGCCGGCGCTGGAGGATGGTGCGATACGGATCTGGGACTCGGGTGCGATCTGCGCCTACGTGGCCGATCAGTACCCGGCCCAGGGACTGGCACCGCCGCTGGGCAGTCCGCTGCGCGGCGCCTACCTGCAGTGGCTCATGTATACGAACGCCGTTATCGAGCCGGCAATGGCCGAGAAGTTTGCCAAACTGCCGAGCAATCCCACGGCATACGGTTGGGGCAGCTTCGAGCTGATGCTGAGCACGCTGCGTGCGGCGCTGGAGCCTGGCCCGTGGATTCTCGGGGAGCGCTTCTCGGCCGCCGACATCCTGCTGTGCATGAGCTGCCACTTCATGGGCCAGTTCGGCCTGCTCGAATCCGAGCCGCTGCTCGGGGCCTACGCCGCGCGCGGCCGCGCGCGGCCCGCGTACCAGCGCGCGATGGCAGTTGAAAGTCAGTGAGTGCTAGGCTTTAAGTTCAGGGCGCGCACGGACGCCAGCGCATCGCAACCCAGGGGAAAACAATGAGCAAGATCATCAGCGGACGTTTTGCGTGGCACGAGCTGTGGACACTCGATTCAGCGGCATCGATCAGCTTCTACACGCATATATTTCCCTGGACCCCGCAGCTCTGGGACAAGGACACGGGCTATTCATTGTTCGTGGGCAAGAACGGGCCGGATGCCGGCTGTCACAAGCTCGGTCCCGATTCCAATGGGCAAGGTATCAAGCCACGCTGGAATACTTACATCAGCGCGGCTGATGTCGATGCGACTGTGCCACTCGCCGTAGCGCAGGGCGCCACAGTCATCGTGCCCCCGATGGACATTCCGCGGGTCGGCCGATTCGCGATGCTTGCGGATCCGCAAGGTGCAGTCTTTGGGCTGCTGTATCGCAATGAGCCCGCCGCTGCGCGTCCGATGCCGCTGCCCTCCGGAGCCATCGCGTGGAATGAACTGCTGACCAGCGATGCAGAGGCGGCGCTCAAATTCTACTCAGGACTGTTTGGCTGGGAGCTGATGACGCGCATCAACATGGGTCCGAAGGGCGCCTATTTGATCTTTGGTGCGGAGGGCGTGCAGATGGGGGGCATGATGACAGCGCCGATTCCTGGTGGACCGCTGTGGCTGCCGTACACCGAAGTCGACAGCGCCGATGCGGTGGTGGTCTCGGCTGTGAAGGCCGGGGCTACGCTGTGCCTCGGGCCGCAGACGGTTCCGGGCGGTGGTCGCATCGCCAACTTCCTCGATCCCCAGGGCGTGATGTTTGCGGTGCACTCCATGACGGTGGCCAGCGCGACGCCGGCGGCGCCAAAGCCTGCCGCCAAGCGCTCGGGCGCATCGCGCCCGGCAGCCAAAAAGTCGGCCGTCGTGACGCGCAAGCGCAAGAGTGCCAAGCGTTCGGTGGCGGTCCAGGTGACCAAGAAGAAACGCGGCAAGCCTGCCGCTCGCAAGCCTGCGCGCAGCCCGAGCAAGCGCAAGGCGGCTACGGCTCATCGCAATAAGCGGGCCAAGCGCGCGGTGGCGAAGAAGCGCACCAAAAAGTCTGCGCGCGCTAAGTCCTCCAGGCGCCCGGCACGCCGGGCCAAGCATCGTTAGATTCCGGCGCTGAGCGCGCTGGCAGCCGTGGCTTTAAGCGGCGTGGCCGGCGCGCACCTCGGCAAGCGAGCGCTGCAAGGCGTGGCAGCGCTGCTCGAGGATCTGCCAGCAATCGTGGGCCGTGGCGATCTGGCCTGCGCTGCTATGGGGCGCGCTGCCGAGTCTCAGGTATTCACTTCGCGCGCGTAGCGCGGCCAGGCGCGCGCAGTCAAGCTGGTAGCCGAGGCGATCCGGGTTGGCATCAAACTCGTAGTCGTCCATGAAAATCTGCCCTGTTGTGGTCACACAAGCGGCGGCTTATCGGATGGGGGGAGCCTAGTGCCGCGGTATGACACTGGCGTTGCGGCGCCTGGGGGGGCGCCGCGCTCGCGCTAGAGGCCGCCGCTTTTGAGGCGCGCCTCCGGCAGCGGGCAGCGACACTCAATCAGCGTGCCACCCTTTTGTCCGGCGCGTATTTCAAGGCTGCCGCCAATTAATTGCGCCCGGTACTGCATGCTGCGCAGTCCCATGCCCCGCACGCTAGCGGTGGCTGAGGCAGCGAGGCCGTGACCGTTGTCCGAGATCGAAAGCACGATCTCGGCGTTCTCGCGTGTCAGGCGCAGGTAGGCATGCGTGGCCTGGGCATGGTGCGCGATGTTAGTCGTGGCCTCCTGCGCGATCCGATAAAGATGAGCGAGGGTTGCCGGGGCCAGCAGCTCCAGGCCGCGCGGATTGCCTGAGTATTCAAAGATCAGTCGAAAGCGACGCGTGCAGTTGCGCGCCAGATCCTCGAGGGCCGCCACCAGCCCGCCACCGATAAGATCCGGCGCGAAGCCGCGGGCGAGCGCGCGCAGGCTCTCGAGCGCATCGACCAGCGAGTCGCGGATTGGCCCGAGCTCGCGCGCCTCAGCGATGCCTTTGAGCTCCAGACTCTGCTGCAATGCCAGCAGCATCAGCGCGGCAGCAGTCAGCGCCTGGCCCAGATCATCATGCAGATCATTGCCAAAGCGGCGCTGCTCGCTCTCGATGGCCTCGAGCAACGCGCCCTCGAGGCGGCGGCGTTCGCTTAAGTCGCGCAGGATCATCTGGATCGCCTCGCCGCCCTTGAACTGGCACAGCGCCTTGGTAACTTCGACGTGCTTCTCAGTGTCATCGGCGCACACGATGATCTTCTCTACCAGCGGCGCCATGCCGCCGTGGCGCTGCAGCTCATTGGAGCGGCGGCGCACCAGGCTGTGATAGTCGCTGCGAAACAGCTCGTAAATCGATTTGTCGATGAGCTGCTCCGGCCCGGCGACGTTGAACAGCCGTGCCGCGGCCTGATTGGCCAGAATGATGCGATCGTGCGCATCGATCAGCACCGCATCGGGGCACAGATCAACCAGCTCCCGGTAGCGCAGCTCGCTGCCGCGTAGATTCTCCTGGGCGCTCTTGAGCTCCGTGACATCGGTGTAGATGCCGGCCACGCTCACCATCTGTCCGCGACGGCCGCGGATCGGGAATTTGTGCAACAGAAAGAAATGCGGACCGTCGGGCTGCTCGATCACTTGCTCGGTGATGACCGGCCGGCCCGTAGAGAGCACTTCGAGATCCCCCTGCAGGAAGCGCTGCGCGGCGCTGGGGGCGAACAGGTCGGCATCGCTTTGTCCCAGGCTCAATACCGGATCCATCCGGAACAGATCAGCACAGCGGCGGTTCAGCAACTGGTAATGGCCACTGGCGCTCTTTTGGAAACACGCCGAAGGACTGTGCTCGAAGAACACCGACAGCAGTTGCTGGTTCGTATCGCGTTCAGCTTCAGCGCGCAGTTGTTCACGCAGATCGGTGGCCGAGGCGAGCATCAGTTTGCGCCGCCCGATTTGCAGGCACCCGGTGCGCACGCGTACCGGTATCAGTGTGCCATCGGCACAGCGATGCCGGCTGCTCAGGCTCAGGACCATCCCGGAATTGGGCTGGCGCCAGCGGGTCAGGATGGCGTCCCGGTCCAGATCGCACTCGATGTCCAGGACGCTTTTCTTAAGCAGCCGCGCGCGACTGTAACCAAGTGCCTCGCAGGCAAAGCGATTGACCGCGACGTAGCGGCCGCTGAAGTCACTCACGAGGATCGATTGGGGCACTTCATCAATCAGTGCATTCAGCAGGGCGTAGCCGGATAGCGCCCGAGACGGCATTTTTCTGGGCACTTCTTGTGCCGCCCTGACAGCACCGCTGCGCGCGCGCCGCTGGGCTGTCCTGGATACCTTCTTCAAGGATCCCGTCCCCGCCATCGCTGCGTTTTGTGTCGCAGCTGAGCGCGATTAAGGTAGCTCCTATAACCTGCCAGTGCACGGACTTTTGTGGCAGCTACAATCCCGGCCACGGGAGGGCTCTGCGATGCTGCGTCGCAAGCGTGGGGAACGTCCGCGGCGCGGCGCGGTCGGAGTGATGTGCCGCAACAAAGCCGGCGTAAGGGACTTAAGCGTTGCGCACCGGACATCCATCGGCAGGCATGGTGCGAAGTGGTCGCTGGGGCAGCTGCCGGCGAGCCGTGTCCGCTCAGTAAACGGGTTAGGAACTAGCAAGGAGTCATGTTCATGAGGCGATTTTTTATCGGCGCGTTGATTCTGGGTCTCTGCGCGGGTGCACAGGCGGCCGATACGAGCCCAGCACCTGCAACCGCGCCCGGCAGCGGTCGCGGCGGTGCTCCTGAGGAAGCTGTCGCCAGCGAGCCCTTGACTCCGGCAGAGCTCGACAAGGTGATGTACGCCCTTGGGCAGCGGGTGGGCCAGAATCTCGACAGCCTCTCGCTGACACCGCACGAGCTGGCGCAGGTTCAGAAAGGGCTGGCCGATGCGGCGAACGACAAACCCTCGGCCGTCGACATGAAGGTCTACTTCCCCAAAGTGCAGGCGCTTGCCAAGCAGCGTGGCATCGAGGCGCTCGCGAAAACCAAGGCCGCCGGCAAGGTTTATGCCGACAAGGCCGCGGCCGAGCCCGGCGCGACGCGCACGCCAAGCGGAGTGATCGTCAAGTCGCTGAGCGAAGGCACGGGCACGAGCCCAGTTGCCACGGATACCGTGAAGGTGAATTACGAGGGACGACTGGTCGACGGCAAGGTTTTTGACAGTTCGGCCACGAATGGTGGCCCGGCGACCTTCCGGCTCAATCAGGTCATCTCCTGCTGGACGGCAGCCGTGCAGACGATGAGGGTCGGTGGCAAGGCGCAGGTAGTGTGCCCGGCCGAGACCGCCTACGGTGATCGCGCGATGGGCGAGGTTATCCGGGCCGGATCGACGCTCGTGTTCAACATTGAACTGGTCGATATTGTGAAATAATTGGCATCGGGGAGCAGGCGCGCAGCGGCAGCGCCCCCCGGCGCCGTGCGCGGACCCGGCGGCGCGTGCGTACTTAGAGGGTGAGATGCCAGGAGCATGCGCCGTGGGCGAATCCCAAGATGCCGGCGAATCCATCGAGGCCAGTGCAGCCAGCATCCGGCGCATTGCGCATATCGACATGGATGCCTTCTACGCCTCGGTCGAACTGCTGCGCTACCCGGAGCTTCGTGGCCAGCCGCTGGTGATCGGCGGCGGCTCGCATCCTGCAGCCCCCGGACAGTTCTCGCGCCTGAAGGATTACGCCGGCCGCGGCGTGGTCACGACGGCAACCTATCCGGCACGCGCCTTTGGAGTGCACTCGGCCATGGGGCTGATGAAGGCGGCGAAGCTGTGTCCGGAGGCGATCCTGCTGCCGGTCGATTTTGCCGAGTACCGGCGCTATTCGCGCCGTTTCAAGGCGATCGTGCTCGAGTACGCCCCACAGATGGAGGATCGGGGGATTGATGAGGTGTTCGCAGAGCTGACCGACGTGCCGGGCGGACAGGCGCTGGGCGGGCGCACCCTGGCGGCGCAGATCCAGTCGCGCATCCAGGCCGAGACCGGGCTCACCTGCTCGATCGGCGTAGCGCCCAACAAATTGCTGGCGAAGCTCGCCAGCGAACTGCACAAACCCAATGGCATCGCGATCCTGCATGAGGCGGATCTGGCCAGCCGCATCTGGCCGCTTGCCTGCCGCAAGATCAACGGCGTGGGGCCCAAGGCCGACGAACGGCTCAAGCAACTCGGTGTGCACACGATCGGGGAGCTGGCGCGCTGCGAGCGCACCTGGCTCATCGAGCAGTTCGGCCCGAGCTACGGCCGCTGGCTGTATGAAACCGCCTGGGGCTGGGATGATCGGCCGGTCGTGACCGAGAGCGAGCCGGTGTCGATGAGCCGCGAGACCACCTTCGAGCGCGACCTGCATGCGGTGCATGATCGGGAGGAGCTGCGCGCGCTGTTTACCGAACTGTGCAACAGTGTGGCCTCTGATCTGCAGCGCAAGGGCTATGTGGGTCGCACGATCGGCATCAAGCTGCGCTACCAGGATTTCTCGACCGCCACCCGCGATCAGACTCTCGATGCCCATACGGCCGAGGCGGCCGCGATCCGCCGCGCCGCCGGCCAGTGCCTCAAGCGCGCGCCGCTGGTGCAGCGGCTGCGACTGCTGGGCGTGCGCGTCAGCGGCCTGCAGCGACGCGAGCTGGCAGCAGATGCGGCGCGCGAAGCGCACAATCGCGAGTCGCTCTGGCTCTTCTGAAGGCGAGTCGAGGGCAGTTCAAAGGAGAGTCCGTGTCGGCGCCCAAGTCCACTCATAATCCGCTCGATCCAGCTCCGATCGAATCGCTGCGCGAGCGGATCGGTTCGCTCGATGAGCACACGGTGGATCTGCTCTATGGACTCGAGCCGGTGTTCGAACCCGGTTCGGCCGACTCGGGCGCGGCGCTCGGCGCCTACATCGAATACCAGTGTCCTTACTGCTGCGAGACGATTGGCACCAGCGTGGATCTGACCGACGGCTCACGCGGCTACATCGAGGATTGCCAGGTCTGCTGCCAGCCCATCGCGCTCAGCCTGCAGGTGGATGCGCGCGGCGAGCTGCTCGGCCTGGAGGCCGAACGCGCCGATTAAGTGCGCGTGCTCAGCCCTTGGGATCGGCGCGCAGTCCCTGGTACTCGGGATGCTGGGCCATGTAGGCCGCGACAAACGAGCACAGCGGCCGCACCTGATCGCCGGCGGCCTTGATCTGCTCCAGCGTGCCGCGCACCAGCGCCGAGCCGATACCGCGCCCGTTCAGCGCTGCAGGCACCTCGGCATGCGTGAGCGCGATGATCCTGCCCTCGCGCCGATAGTCGATGAAGGCCACCTGGCCGGCCACGTTCATCTCGTAGCGGCGGCGTTCGGGCACCAGAAGAACCGGTTCGGTAATGCTGCTCATAGGGGCAGCAATTATGGACGCGGCGGCGGCGCTCGCAAAGCGCGCTGCGCTTAGAGCCTCGCGCGGGCGCTCTAGCGCTCCTGAATCGTCGCCTCGTCGGTCTCCACCTGGCCCATCGCGGGGCGGAAGCGAATGCGCATCTGCGGGCGCAGCCCGATGCGGGCACTGAGCAGTTTGACGTGTGCATCGAGCAGGTAGGAGCTGATGAACTCCTGCAGGAGCTTGAAGCGCTCGCGGGCCACCGGCGAGTCCTCGATGTGCGCCACAAGCTTTGCCTGCCAGTGCTGCGCGCGCGGACTGGTGGCCTGGAGCGTGCGCAGGGTGCGCTCGAGCAGGGCGAGGTTGCTGAGCAGCGTATTGTCGGTCAGCTCCGGATCACGGGCGGCGGCATGATCGCCCGAGCGCAGGTGGATCAGGGCGCCGCTCTCCTCGAGCGCATCATAGATGCAGATCGCAAACGAGCCGCGCAGGCTTGCCGTCAGCGTCACATCCTCTTCGACGACCGCGTAGTCATCGGCGCCGACAGCTTGTTCGGTGGCAGGCTCGTTCATGAACTGGCAGTTTGGACCGTCCGGTCCCCCGGTGTGGCGTGGCCGCGGCGGCTGCGGCGGGCGCAGGCACTGTGCGCAGCCCAGTCTCGCAGCGCCGCCGCTGCGCGCCTGTTAGCACGGTCACATTACCGGATGTTTTACGCGCATTGCCGGCGCGCGCCACTGTGTCAGCCTCTGGCGACAGGCGCTGCTGCGGGTGCCGGCGCGGTTGCGGCTGCCGCGGCCTCGCTGCGCGAAGCACCGAAGGCGGCCATGTTAAGCACCGTGCCGGGGTTCATGCTATCGGCCATCGAGGTCGGAATCAGGATGGTTGAGCCGCGCTCTTTGGTGGTCTCGTAAACGATGTTCATCGCGCGCAGCTGCAGCGCGATCGGATTGCCGGCATAGATGTTCGCGGCATCGACGAATTTCTGCGCTACTTCCTGCTCTGCCGAACCGAGGATGACGCGCGCGGCCTTCTCGCGCTCGGCCTGGGCCTGGCGGCTCATCGCATCCTGCAGCTCGCGCGGAATGGCCACATCGCGGATCTCGACCGAGACCGCATTGACGCCCCAGTCGGCGGTCTTGCGTCCGATCACCTCCTTCAACTGCTGGTCGGCCACCTTGCGATCCGAGAGCAGCGCGCTCAAGGGCGAGGAGCCGATCATCTCGCGCAGCGAGGTCTGCGCGACCCGCAGGATGGCGCGCCGGTAATCGGTGATTTCAAGTGCAGCGCGTTCGACATCGTGCACCTGCCAGAACAGGATCGCATCGATGTTGGCCGGGACCGTATCCTTGGTCAGGGCCTGTTCGGCGTTGAACTCTGTGGTCTGGATGCGCTGATCGATCCAGGTGGTCACCGTATCGACGAAGGGGATGATGAAGAACAGCCCGGGCCCGCGGATGCCCTGCAGGCGACCGAAACGCAGCACCACGGCGCGCTCCCACTGATTCGCCATCAGCATGGACAACTGCGTCAGGATCCCCAGCAACACCACGGCGCCCGGAATCACGTAGGCGAACAGCGCAGCTTGCTCGCGCCAGAAGTGCCCCAGCAGCACCCCGCTGATGATCAGCACTATGGCGAGCATTGTCGCCGGCGCATTTTTTCCCAATCCGTTCATGCTTCTTCTCCCGGTGAATCACTCAGTTCCAGTATCTGGCGCGCAAGCGCCTGCGGATCAATACCCGCGGCGCGGGCGGTCGCGATGGTCTGTGCGGCGAGGCCGGCGATGCGGCGGGACTCGCGCTGCGGATCCAGAGGCGGAGGCTGCTCGGCGACAAAAGTGCCGCGCGCCCGCACGATCACAATTGCGCCGCTGGCCTCGAGTTCCTCGTAGGCATGGCGCACAGTATTCAGATCGACCTTCAGTGCGACCGCGACCTCGCGCATCGTGGGCAGTTGCTCGCCGGGCTTGAGCTGGCGGGCGCCGATCGCCTGCAGCATCTGGTCGCGGATCTGCACGTAGATCGGAATGCCCGTGGGCTCAAGGTGGATCGTGGTCAGCATGGCACTCATCTGTATGACTGTATGCATACAGTCTGCTCATCGACAGGACCTGTCAAGTCCGCCAACCACCACCGGGCGCCCCCGTGGCCCGGTGCGGTGCGGCCGGAGCGCTAACTGGCCGGATTCCTTAATTACTCTTCATGTGTAGTGAACGATTTGCACCCATGTACGTTCCTATAATGTAAGTCACAGAAGCGATGCGCGACGGTCGGCTCAAGGGAGTTCAAGATCCCACCCACAGGGCCGCGCGCACCGCCAGATCAGACGCTCAGATGCGGTTAACGAGGTGTTGAAATGAACGTGCGAACTCCGAGAAGCCGAAAGGTGCTGGTGCTGGTGGCAGCGCTGCTGGGGGCCGTCTCCGGCACAGCAATGGCGCAGAACCACAGCGGCGGCGGCGGCGGTGGCGCCCATGCCAGTGGCGGTGGTGGTCATGCGGCCGCGGCGGCGCCGCGTGCGACCCGGGGGAGCGCAGGTTACGCGCGCGGTGGCGCCAATTACGCCCGCGGCGGGGCCTATGGGGGGCGCTATGCCGCGCCAACCAACCGCTCGGCCCCGTACGCGCGACCGAGCTATAACGCCGGTTACGCTCATGCGGGTTATGCCGGTTATGGCCACGCCGGCTACGGCGGCTACGGTCGCGGCTACTGGGGCGGCGGTGGCTACTGGCGCGGTGGCATCTGGTTTGGTGGCTTCGTGGCCGCCCTGCCGCTCTACTACGATTCGTTCTGGTGGGGTGGGGTGCCTTACTACTATGCCGATGACACCTACTATGTGTGGAGTGGCGCGGCGAATCAGTACCAGGTCGTCCCGCCGCCGGGCGAGACGGCACCGACCGATGGCGGCGCCGATGCGCAGCCCTCGAGCAGCCCGGACCTGGTGGTGTACCCCAACAATGGGCAGAGCAACGACCAGCAGTCCAAGGATCGCTATGAGTGCTATCACTGGGCGGCGACCCAGAGCGGCTTTGACCCGACGCAGCCCAATGGCGGGCAGGGTGCTTCAGCCCCGGCCAATCGCGACGGCTACATGCGTGCCGAGGCCGCCTGCCTCGAGGGCCGCGGCTACACGGTCAAGTAGTCCTGGACCCGGGCCGCTGCTCATGAGCGGCCCGGGCTTAGCTCCCGACCCCGCGCGCCAGCTCCCGCTGCACCCTCAGGGGTGGTCCAGCCCCTTGATTTAAGTGGGCGGAGCGGTGAATCGTGGTATGCTCCGCCCCGATCGTTTACGTCTCAGTGTCATCCGATGCGCTCATCCGCGCAGAAGAGTCCCGCCGTGCCGCCTGCGATCAGGTGACAGGATCTACGGTTTGATGGCTCGCGAGAAACTCTCTCCCTGACTTCACTGCTGTTCCTGCCGTGTAGAACTGCAGAGGGACTCATTACTTCGTCCCCCTAAGAGCAGTTTGAGTCATTTGGAGTTTATTTAATTTTATGGCGAAGATTTACGTTGGTAATCTGCCGTTTACGGCAACCGATGCGGACATCCGCACCCTGTTCTCACAGCACGGCACGGTCGAATCCGTCTCGCTGCCCACCGATCGCGAGACCGGCCGGCCGCGTGGCTTCGGCTTTGTTGAAATGAGCCAGGCCGACGCCTCGCGTGCCATTCAGAGTCTGAATGGCCACGACATGGGCGGCCGTCCGCTCCGCGTGAACGAAGCTCAGGACAAGCCCCGCACTGGCGGTGGTGGACGTCCGGGCGGCGGCGGCGGTGGTGGTGGCTACCGCGGCGGTGGCGGCGGCGGTGGTGGCGGTGGCGGCGGCGGCGGTGGCCGCTGGTAAGCAGTAGCTAAAAGCTATCCCAGAAGGCCCGGAGAAATTCGGGCCTTCTGGTTTGCGAGATCTGGTCGGCGGCGCCACGCGCACTGCAGAGCATTTCCGGCATATCTGATGGAGAAGCCGATCATGGAACAGGATAAGTTGGCGGGGCGGCTGCAACAGGCACCAGTGCCGTTCGCAGGCGAAACGAATAATGATTATCGGGCGCGCATCGCGCATCACCAGGCCGAGCTTCAGGAGCGCCGCCAACGCGAGCTGCTCGAACAGGCCTCGACGCTCAATACGCCCTCGGCGCGTATTCGTATCTGGGAGCGGCTGCATCGGGTTTCTCTGCCGCGGGATCCGCAGCACCGACTGCTCGATGTCATCGCGACCAACACCGGGCTCACGGTCGATGAGGTGCGTGACGAGCAGCGGCTGCGCGTCGCGGCCGCAGCACCGGCGATCGTACCGACACCCGCGGTCTAGTGTGGCCCGCCACACCTAATATTTTAAGTTGAGGAATTGCCTTGGCTAAACCCAATTACCGCCAGCAGAAGCGCCAGAAGGAAATCTCGCGCAAGTCTCGGCAGGCTGAAAAGCTCCAGCGCCGCACCGGCAAGCTTGAGCCTGAGAGCGATGCCGCGGGCGCGCCCGTGGCCCCTGCAGCGCCTGCTGAACCGCAGACCAGCACATGAAACTAGCACCTCGCAAAGCTGTATCCAGCATCGAGCAGCGCCGCACGCGCAGGCTCTCCGATCGGGTGGCCGCACCGGCGCTGCGCACTGCCTTCCCGCAGGTGGAGAATCTGCGCATCGAACTGAATTTCTCCGATCGCACCGCGCATGCGCCCTCGCTCCAGCAGCACATCCTCTACCCCTCGGCCCGGGCCTTCTTCCGCTTTGCCTGCCCGTGCTTTGAATGCGATGGCGAGTTCGATCTGACCGGCGCGGTCAATAAACTGGTGGCCGATCCGGCCGGCAGCAAGCGGCGCGTGAACCGCACCGCGACCGACACGCTGGCCTGCCAGGGCGTGCGCTTGCGCGATCGGCCGACCAGCCAGCTGTGCCCGATCCAGGTCCAGTTCCGTCTGGTGGTCAGCGGCGCAGCGTAAGCCTCGGGCAGCCCGCAAGGCGCTGCCCGACTTTGATGAGATCAGTTGACGGCTTTAGGGCCACGTGGTTTTTGATTCCCTTCGCTTCCCTCAACATGTTCAGGAGTGGCTAGCTATGAGCAAAGGCATGGACCGCAAGAAGGAAACCAAGAAGAAGCCGGCCAAGACGATGCTCGAGAAGCGCGCGCTCAAGCAGGCCAAGAAAGCCGAAAAAGGCTTTAAGTACCCGACCTGATGAGCATGGCTCGCGGGCCGACGGGTGTGCCGCCCAGCGCGGCGGAGGTCAGTACGGATTCGCCCAGTGCTGAGGCTGTGCGCGCCTCCTGCCGCGCCGCGGTCGAGCGCTACCGCGTCCCTTCAACGCCCCGGGCCCTGTGGCAGCTGGGCAATACACTGATTCCTTACGCCCTGATCTGGTGGCTGCTGCATTTCCCGCTGCTGCGCAGCTGGTGGATCGCACCGCCATTGTTGCTGCTGGCTGCGGGGCTGCTGGTGCGGCTATTCATCATTTTCCACGACTGCGGGCACGGCTCTTTCGTGCGCTCGCGCCTCGCCAACCAGCTGATCGGCATCGTGGCGGGGCTGCTGACCTTCACCCCTTACTTCTACTGGCGCTGGCAGCACGGCGTGCATCACCGCACCTCGGGGGATCTGGATCGGCGCGGCGCCGGTGATATCTGGACGCTGACAGTGCAGGAGTACCTGGAAGCTTCGCGCTGGCGGCGCTTTGCCTACCGCATGGCACGCAACCCGATCATCCTGTTCCTGGTGGCACCGCTGATCATGTTTGTGATCGTGCAGCGCCTGCCCGCGGCCGATGCTCCGGCGCGCGAGCGCCGCTCGGTGCACCTGACCAATATCGGACTCGCCCTGATGGTTGTGGCGATGTGCGCGCTCTTTGGCGTGAAGACCTACCTGCTGATCCAGTTGCCACTGCTGGTGATCTCCGGTGCGGTCGGGGTGTGGATGTTCTATGTGCAGCATCAGTTTGATGGGGTGTACTGGGAGCGGCGCGAAGCGTGGGATTACACCGCGGCGGCACTGCAGGGCAGCTCCTACTACAAGCTGCCGCGCATCCTGCAATGGTTCTCGGGCAACATCGGCTTTCATCATATCCATCACCTGAGCCCGCACATCCCCAACTACAACCTGCAACGCTGCCATAACGCGGCCGCGACCTTTGGTGCGATCCGGCCGCTGACCCTGCTGGCCAGCCTGCGCTCGTTGCGGCTGCGCCTGTGGGATGAACCGCGTCGCGAGCTCATCGGCTATGCCGACCTGCGGCGCCTGCGCCGTGCCGGTGGCGGGCGGTTGCAGCTGGCGCGCGCCCGCGCCCGCGAGCACTCGGCCCGCTAGCCTCAAAGGCCTTACGGATTCAGGCGTGGTGCCGGGCCCGAGGCCCTTTCACTTCCGGGCACCGTAACCTTGGCGCCTGCGGCAGCGAACCTCTGTAGCGGCTGGCATGTGCCGCGCTGTGGACGCCTGATATGCGCTCGCTGTTCTCGCTCGCTGCAATCGTGAGCCTGCTCGCCAGCAGCATCAGCCGCTCGCAGCCGCCCGTGACCGTGCTCGAGCTCTACACCTCCGAAGGCTGCAGCTCCTGTCCGCCGGCCGAGGCGCAGCTCGCGCGCCTGGCCGAGCGAGCCGATGTCATCGCGCTCGCCTTTCATGTCGACTACTGGGACGCTTTGGGGTGGCAGGATCGCTTCGGGCTGCCGGCCGCGGTGCTGCGCCAGCAGCACTACGCGCACAACCTCGGGCGCAGCAGCGTCTACACACCGCAGTTCATCATCAACGGTGCCAGCGACGTGCTCGGCAGTGGCACACTGCCACCACTGCCGACCAGCTTGCCCTGGCAGCTTGAGCTCGCCTGTGATGCGCAGCGCCTGAGCGTGCAAGTGCGGGGTCCGGCGCAAGCTGATGGGAGCGAGCTTACGCTGGTGAGCTATCGCGACCGCGCGGTGAGCGCGATCGGGCGCGGTGAGAATCAGGGCCGCACGCTGACCGAGGTGCGCATCGTGCGTAGCATCGAGACGCTCGGGACCTGGGACGGTACGGCGCGCAATCTGCGCATCGAGCGCTCACACCTGCCTGCCGATGCCACCGGCATCGCACTCCTGATCCAGCGGCCGGGCCCCGCTGCCATCCTGGCCGCCGCGCAGCTCACGCTGCGCTAGCTGCGGTGCGCTCAGTCGCGTGGCTCGAGTACCCGGTGCAGGATGCCGCCGATGGCCGCGCCCAGGATCGGGGCGACCCAGAACAGCCACAGCTGGTGCACGGCCCAGCCGCCGATTACCAGCGCCGGGCCGGTGCTGCGCGCCGGATTGACCGAGGTGTTGGTAACCGGAATGCTCACCAGGTGGATCACCGTCAGTGTCAGGCCGATCGCCAGCGGCGCGAAGCCTACTGAGGCGCGCCTGGAGGTTGCGCCGAGGATCACCAGCAGGAAAAAGCAGCTCATCACCACTTCGCTAAGGAAGCAGGCTGCGAGGCTGTAGCCACCGGGCGAATGCTCGGCGTAGCCGTTCGAGGCGAGGCCACTGGCCATGACATCGAATCCGGGCTGACCCGAGGCGATCAGCGCCAGCACCGAGGCGGCGGCGATGCCACCGAGCACCTGCACAATCACATACGGCAGCACATCGCCGATGCCGATCCGCCCGGCGACCCAGGCGCCGACCGTGATCGCGGGGTTGAAGTGCGCACCGGAAATATGGCCGACCGCGTAGGCCATCGTCACGACGGTGAGGCCAAAG
>Ga0302325_10008973_pt1 | contig 21912 bp, 19 predicted proteins | sample Palsa_T0_2_FD_201948 | JGI IMG/M metagenome (GOLD analysis project Ga0302325, IMG submission 201948) | Peat permafrost microbial communities from Stordalen Mire near Abisko, Sweden - Palsa_T0_2 | ecosystem: Environmental > Terrestrial > Soil > Palsa > Peat permafrost | place: Sweden: Abisko...
CCTGCGCGAGAGCCGCGCCTCCGAAGATCACCCGGCTGCTGTGGTGGCCGGTGCGGCCGAACTCTGCCTGTTCGATGGGCACGAGGCCTCCCGAGATGCCGAACGCTGAATCTGACAGTACAGCGCAACGCGGACGCAGCTCAGCCCGACCGCGCCGAAGCGTATAGTCCGGATCATGTGAGCGGCTGCGGGGCCCTGGGCGGCATGAGAAGGGAACGGTGTGCCTGACGAGCTTGACGCGCTCGCCGGCCGGCTGACTGAGCGTCTGGCCGGGCTGGGCAGCGCGCTGATCGCGTTCTCCGGCGGAGTGGACTCCTCGCTGGTCGCTGCCCTGGCTGCGCGGGCGCTCGGGGAGCACGCCCTCGCCATCACCGCCGTCTCGCCGGCCCTCGCGTCCGGCGAACTCGACGGGGCCCGGCTGGTGGCCAGGGCTGTCGGCGTCCGCCACGAGGTGATCACCACAGCCGAGCTGGAGCGCGACGACTACCGGCGCAATGATCGCTTCCGCTGCTACTACTGCAAGTCGGAGCTGTACGAGCAGCTGAGCGCCCTGGCCCGGCGCCGCGGATTCGCCGCCGTACTGTCCGGCGCCAACGCCGACGATACCGGTGACTGGCGGCCCGGCCTGCGCGCGGCGGCCGAGCACGCTGTCCGGCATCCGCTGCTGGAGGCGTCGGTGGGGAAGGACCAGGTGCGGGCGCTGGCGCAGCACCTGCGCGTCCCGAGCGCAGACAAGCCCGCCTCGCCGTGCCTGGCGTCGCGGCTGCCTTATGGCACTCCGGTCAGCGCCGATGTGCTCTCGCAGGTAGATCGGGCCGAGCTGAGCCTGAAGCAGCGCGGCTACCGCGAGCTGCGGGTGCGGCATTTCGGCGAGCTGGGCCGGGTGCAGCTCGGCGCGGCGGACCTGCCGCGGGCAGCGGACCCGGAAGAGCGAGCGGCGGTGCTGGCCTGCGTGAGGGCAGCCGGATATCAGCGCGCGGAAATCGACGAGCAGCCGCTGCGGTCGGGCTCGCTGAACTTCGACATCACTCCGGTCAGCCGTGCCGGCTGACGATGGCGGCATGGCCGGCAGGTCGGACAAAGCCGGCAGCGCGAATGGAACGGCGCGGATGCCGGGCACAGTGGCGCCCGGACTGGAGGCCGGGGCAGCTGGCGTCCCGCTGGGCGACTTCGCCCTGCTGGACGTAGATCGCCGGCGACGGACCGGCGTCCCGGAAGTAGTTTTCGGCGAAGGCAAGACTCCCGACCAGATCTTCGCGCTGCTGGCCGAGTTGCGGGCCAGCGATCCGGAGGCGCCGGCGCTGGCGACGCGCTGCCCCGCCAGCGTCCTGGACGGGGCCGCCACCCGCTTCTCTCGCGACGCCGTGCACGCCGATCGCGCGGCCAGAACGGTCGCCGTCGGGGCCCTGCCGCCCGCGCGCGGCAGCGTGCTGATCGTCACGGCCGGCACCACGGACCTGACGGTGGCACGGGAATGCGCGGCGACGCTGGCCGTGCTCGGCGTCCGCGCGGATGTCCTGGCCGACGTGGGCGTGGCCGGGCTCGGACGGCTCCTGTCCCGCCTGGCCGACCTGCGCGCCGCCGAGTGCGTGGTGGTCGTGGCCGGGATGGATGGTGCCCTGCCGAGCGTGGTCGCCGGACTCGTCAGCGCGCCGGTGATCGGCGTGCCGACAAGTGTCGGCTACGGCGTCGCAGCGGGCGGCCTCGCAGCAGCGGCGAGCATGCTCGCCTCGTGCAGCCCGGGTCTGGTCGTCGTCAATATCGACAATGGCTTCGGCGCGGCCGTGCACGCCGCCAAGATCATCCGTGCGGTTCACCGGTGACGGACCAGCCGGGTGCCGCCTACATCGACGCGACCGCGGGCGTGGCCGGGGACATGCTGCTCGCCGCCCTGCTGGATGCCGGCGCGGACGAGCAGCGGGTCGGCGGGGCCATAGCCTCACTTGGCGTGCCCGGTCTCGGCCTGCGAACCGAGCCTGCTCGCCGGGGCGGTCTCGCGTGCCAGCGGGCCGTGATCACCACGCCCGACGTAGCCGACCGCGAGCGCCGCCTCGCCGACGTGCTCGCACTCGTCAGCGCCAGTGACCTCCTTCCGGCCGGCAAGGATCTCGCGACACGGGTATTCCGGCTGCTGGCCGAGGCGGAGGGCGCGGTGCACGGCGAGGCACCCGAAGACGTCCATTTCCACGAGGTGGGCGCGTTCGACTCGCTGGCCGACGTGGTGGGAACGGCGGCCGCGCTGGAGGATCTCGGCCTGCTCCACCCCGGCGCGGTGGTCTGCTGCTCGGCCCTGGCCGCCGGAAGCGGATCTGTCACCAGCCGGCACGGTCGCCTTCCGGTGCCGGCGCCCGCCGTCCTCCGCCTCGCGGTCACGGCCGGCCTGGAGCTGGCAAGCGGCGACCTGACTGGCGAGCGCACCACCCCGACCGGTGCGGCCCTAGTCGCGGCGGCGGCCACGCCGGGAAGCTTTCCGGCTATGACAGTGCGCGCGGTGGGCACCGGCGGCGGCAGCCGGGACACCCCGGACCGGCCCAACATCACCCGGGTCGTTGTCGGGGTGCCTGTCACCGAACCGGGCATGAGCGAGGGTGAGGTGACTGTGGTCGAGACCACAGTCGACGACCTCGACCCCCGGCTGTGGCCCTCGGTCCTTCAGGCAGTGCGGGCGGCCGGCGCCTGGGACTGCTGGTGCACTCCGATCATCGGCAGGCATGGCCGCCCCGGACAGGTCCTCACCGCCCTGTGCGCTGAACCGGTCCGCCGTGCAGTTGCTGCCGCGATATTCGCCCACACCGGAACACTCGGCGTCCGCTGGTCGCGGATGAACCGGCTGACCGCCTCCCGGACATCCGTGCAGGTGGAAGTGGGGCCGCCGGGCGAGAGCCACGTCGTTACCGTCAAGGTGGCCGACACCACAGGCGGCCTCGCACGCTTCGGGACAGCCACGGCCGAACTGGCCGAGGCCGAAGCCGCCGCCCGGGCCCTCGGCTTGCCGGTACGGACCGTCTGCGAGGCCGCCGTCGCCCGGTACCGCGCCCAGGCAGCAGACCCGCAATTACACCGCCGCTAACGGCAGAGGCTGTGACAGTGCGTTTGTGCCACGCGCTAGCACCTGCGGAGCTGCGCCTCGGCTACTGTGCCGGCTGCGACGCCTGGCTGCTGCTGGCGGGCGAGTTCCTGCTGGCAATCGCGGGATCGAAGTTGCGCTGCGACCAGGAGGCCGGCAAGCACGGCGAAGCCCGCCGCGACGAGGAACGAGAGCCGGTAGCCAGCTACCAGCGAGCCTGCCGCATGCTCGGTGCGCGTTGCCGCGATGGTGGCGAGTACCGCGAGCCCGGCCGCGGCGCCAGTCTGCTGGCCGGCCGTGAACAGCGCGCCGGCCAGGCCCTGATCACGGCCATGGACGCCGCTGGTGATAGCGATCGACGCGGTCGGCAGCGCGAGCAGAACCTTCTTGATCGCGAACTTCGCCAGCAGCTTGCGGGTCAGCATGGTTGAGACCAGCACGACGGTGATGGTCGATGGCACCAGGGCCAGCCCGGTCTGGTTCATCAGCGTGAAGCGCACCGCGGTCATGCCGCCAGTCGAATGACCCAGGACGGCGACCCTCTTCACGCCGAGGTGGTCGAGCAGGGCTGCGGTGTTAGCGGCCAGCAGCTGAAAGCTGTAATGGATGTCGGGCTTGGGTGACTTGCCCCAGCCAATCTGGTCAGGAGCGATCACCCGGTATCCGGCGCTCGTCAACGCCTCGATGACGTTGCGGAAGTAGTAGCAGCCGAACGCCTTGCCGTGGAACGGTCTCCCCGTTGAGGTCCTTGTCCGGCCGGACGTCCATGTATGCCATTTCCAGCGACTGCAGATCATTGCTGAGCGGCAGGAACCGGACAGGATAGGGATACTCGTACCCTTCCAGGCAAATGCCCAGCGCCGACCGCGAGCCTGGCATCGTTGTTGTCATAGAATCCGCACCTCCGGCAGATACGTGACGATTTACAGCTGCCAGTGATAGTGAGCCGGGCCTGCTCGGCTGACCTGCCGCCCGGGCCGCCGCGGGATGAGCCGCGGCTCACCTGGTCGCGGGCCCTCGCAACTTCCGAGCGTAGGCCCGCGGTGCCCCCCCACATTGGCCGGTCGGCACAATCCAGGATCAGCGCATAGTTCCGCGCGGACAACGCAAGCTGGCCGGCGATCACGACGCCAGGTTGCGGCACGGCCGGGGCGGGATGTCAGGATGGTGTGACGTCTGCGCCGGGGGGGTCGGGCGAGAACAATGCATCATTCTGCGGCACGGAGGGTGCAGTGCTCGCTGCTCAGCAGGACAAGCCGTTGAGGTTCCTGGTCGTGGGGGCGGGCGCGGTCGGCGGATTCGTCGCGGCCCGGCTCGCGGACGCCGGCCAGGACGTGACCGTGCTGGTGCGGCCGAACCGCGCCGGGCCGCTGCGCGAGGACGGGCTGCGCGTCGCCAGCGCCGGCCGGATCAGCGTGCAGCACCCGGCGGTGGTGACCGCGGGCGACCTGACCGACGGCTACAACGCGATCGTGCTGGCCGTGAAGTCGGACGCGCTCGACGGAGCCATGGCCGACATAGCGCCCGCGGCGAAGCCGCCCGCGGTCATCATCCCGTTCCTCAACGGCATGGCTCATGTCGGACTGCTAACCGGCCGGTTCGGGTCCGCCGTGCTCGGCGGGGTGCTGCGGGTAGCGACCGAGCTTGCCGACGACGGAACAATCCGGGTGCTGTCGCCTGGCTTCGACGTCGAGCTAGGCGAGCTCGACGGCTCGCCCAGCGACCGGGTCAGCCGGCTCACTGACGCTTTCCGGGATGCCGGAGCGGACGTGGCCGTGCCCGCGAATATCATCGGCGCGATGTGGGCCAAATGGGTGTTCATCGCCAGCCTGGGTGCCGTGACCTCGCTGATGCGGGCCACGGTCGGCGACATAGTCGCAATTCCTGCCGGACCCCAGTTCGCGCGGTCGGTACTAGCGGAGATCGCGGCCGCAGCGGCAGCCTGCGGCCACCCGGTCCCAGCCGCGCAGGTGCGCGCGACCGATGACGTCCTCACGGCCGCCGGGCTCACCGGCCACCTCGTCGCTGACCGGGACCTGACCGACGGCCGGCACACCGAGGTAGAGGCCGTGCTGGCCGATCTCGCCGCCCGGGCGAAGGCCGCCGGAAGCGCCACCCCGCTCACCGACCTGGCCGTGCTCAACTTGCGCATTCACAACCGGCGGATCAGGTCCTGAGAGACGCTCGGCCGGAGATCGCCCGGTCGCTGGCCGGCCCAGCCTCTTCAGGCCCGCCAGACACCAGACTGTCGCTCCGACGAATCGGTCCCGATGAACCGGCATATGCGCCGTTGGGCAAAGACCGCCAGCACGTAAACTCGCTGACGGGCCGCGAGAAGGGCGGGCAATGACTGCGCAGTTAAGTCCGGAAGAGGCCGTCCGCAGGTTTTTCGACTGCTACTCCAGAGGCCGTCCAGAAGAGTTCGAGGATTGCGTCGCGGCGGACTACGCCGACTACGGTCATGAGCCGCCCGGTATCGGGCCGGCCGGCGCGCGTGACGACTATGAGCACGCGATCAAGCAGGCGGGCGGGCTCATCACTTACGCGATCGACGCCCTGGTCGCCGACGCCGACATGGTCGCGGCCGCGTGGACTGGCACGTTATCCAGCGGCGCTACCTTCCAGGGACTGAGCCTCTACCGGACCGAGGACGGCCTGCTCAGGTCAACCCGGCACGCGCTGATCGGCGGCATCCCGGGATAACGGGCGACGTCGTCGGCGACGAGCCGCAGTGCAGGGGCAGGCCTGCCAAGTTTGCTGCTGGCGATCGCGGGACTCATCCGCTGTCGCGCTGCTGCTGCTGCGCGCCGCCGCCGATCCCGCTGGGCGCACTGATCCGCACCCGGTCAGGACGACTTCAGTCATTTTGCTGATACCGCCCGGGCAGAGCCCGGTGCGAGGGTCGGCATGTGGTCCTGCGGGGAAGGACGGACGGATTGCGGCTTGCCGCCCGGCGGTTGTGATCCGGGTCAAGATCGCGCCGACGCGGCAGCGCGCGCGTGCCCCGACGCCTGCCAGGCCGGAGACCTTGTAAATCCGGCACGCTACCTATCAAAGGCACGATGTCGATGAACGCAACGACGATGCGAACGCAGACCGCTCGCGTCGACGGCCTGAGAGTCAGGTACGCCGACTCCGGAGAGGCGGACGGCCCGGTCATCTTGTGCACCAGTCCCTGGCCGGAAAGCCTGTTCGCATTCCGGCACGTGTGGCCGGTCCTGAGCCAGACAGCGCGGCTCATCGCGGTCGACCTTCCTGGTTTCGGGCACTCAGAAGGCCGGGCAGAAGTGCTCACGCCCAGCGCCATGGCGGAATTTCTCGGTGGATTCATCGGCGAGCTCAGTCTGGGCCCGATTCATCTGGTCGCGCCCGATGCTGGCGAGAGCGCAGCCCTGTTCCTGGCCGCACGGCAACCGGACTTGATCCGGAGCCTGGTCACCGGCGGTGGCGCCGCGGCTTACCCGCTGGAGGTCGGGGGAACGCTTGCCGAGATCATCGCGGCGCCGGGAACCGAGGTGTTCGAGCAGCAGGACGTCAGGGCCACGATCGGCGCCACCGTCGAGCCAGTGGCGCCCCGCGACCTGGAGCCGGATATCTGGACGGACTACGTATCGGCCTATGAGGACGGCCGGTTCGCGGAGTCAACACGCTACGTGCGCAGTTACCCCGAGCAGCTTCGCCTGCTGCGCGACCTGCTGCCCGGGATCGACGTTCCGGTGCACGTCTTCGCTGCTGCCGGCGATCCGCTAGTGCCGGTGTCCAACGGGAGTTACCTGGCCGACCGGATACCCGGCAGCGTACTGACGATCCTGGCGGCCGGCCATTTCGCCTGGGAGGAGATCCCCGACCAGTTCGCTGCGCTTGTGGCGGACTGGGTCGCCCGCGCCGCGTCTGGAACCACCGGCTGCTCTGGCCGGTGACTGCCCGAGGAGAGTCATGAACGATAAGACGCAAAGCAAGACCATGGACGAGAGCATCAGGCAAGAGAAGATCAGGCGCGCGATGCTCGCAGGCCCGTCCTGTCTCACAAAGGAAGCAACCGTCGCGGAGATGGCTATGGACGGCAGCCTGAGTGTCCTGCGTGCCGGCACCAACGAGTGGATTGCGTGCCCGGCGACCAGGACATCGTCGGGGCGACAGACGTGTGCCTGGACCCGATGGGCATGGTGTGGATGAGGGACCTCATGGCCGGGACGCCGAAGCCGACCAACACCTCGCCTGGCCTGATCTACATGCTGAATGGCGCGATCCAGCACAGCTTCGCCGACCCGTTCGACCGGACCAGTCCCGCCATCCCCATCGGCCCCCACTGGATGCTCATCTGGCCGTTCGACGCGAAGGCCGCCGGCATCGGCACCAACATGCGGGACGGCGGAACAATGGTCATGTTCGCCGGAACGCCGTACGCGCACCTGCACATCTGCGGCTCCTCCTGGGACGGAGATGAGTACCAGCCTGGCGACCGCGGCGTGTGGACCATGACCTACGCCCGGCCTTAACCCCATGCCGAGCGCTCACGCCAGCGTGCTGCCCGGCGGCGCGGGCCGGAAAGTCAGCCTTGTCAGGCACGGTACGGCGTAGCACGGCACGGCAGCGGGAGCGGAAGTGCAGTCACGATGCGGATACCCACGCTGTCTGCCGCAGGCCAGGGTGTACAGGGCGCGATAGAGCCGCGCACCTAACCGCGGGAGGCCGCAATGCCCATGATCGACGCCTACGCAGCCGCCGGCAGCTTTGCCGACAAGCACAAACTGGCAGCGGACCTGGCCGGCACGCTGATGCGCATCGAGCAAGTGCCCGACATCCCGATGTTCCGCCAGAACACGGCCGCGTTCATCCATGAGCTGCCGGCCGACTGCCTGTCCAACGTTGACGGCGACAGCACGTACGTGCGGGTTCAGGTCCTCACCAACGCCGGCGCTCTCGACCGCGACAAGCAGCTCGCCGTCGTCCGGCAGTTCACCGACCTCATCGCCGAGGCCGCAGGCGACCCGACTCTGACCGACCGGACCTGGGTACTGCTCAGCGAGGCACCGGACGGCGGATGGGGCCTGGCCGGGCATGCCAACACCAACGCCGAACTCGTCGCCGCCGCCCGCGCCCAGCTCGCCCAGCTCGCCGCCGCGCGAACCGAGGGGACAGGCGAGTAGCTTCCCGGGGCGCCCCCGATCTGAGCTGCCATAACGGCGCCATAACGGGCGACCCGGGCATCGTGCGACTCCGGTTGACATGGCTAAGACGACCGGTCATGTTGGGAGAATGCCGCGTCGCAGCATGAAGTCGCAGATCATCGAGGCCGGGATGGCCGAGATGCATTCCCGTGGCTATGCGGCGTCCTCCGTGGAGCAGATCACCAAGGCCGCCGGTGTACCGAAAGGCTCGTTCTACAACCACTTCGGCAGCAAAGAGGACCTCGCGGTCGAAGTGGCGCGCCGCTACTTTGAAGTGTGCGGCTGGCCCGGCAGCCCGGCGGGCGAATCCGCTATCGCGCGTCTGCGCGCCAGCTTCGAGGCGCTGCAGAGCGTGCTGCGCGGTCACTGGTTCCGCCGCGGATGCATGTGGGGCAATCTGGCTAATGAGCTCGCCGACCACAGCGAGGATGTTCGCGGCCAGCTGGCAGATGGTCTGGCTGCCTGGTCGGGCATGGTGGCGGATCTGGTCGCCGAGGCGCAGCGTAACGGCGAGACAAGGGCAGACGGCGACGCGCAGCTGCTGGGCCGGTTCATAGTCAATTCCTGGGAGGGCGCGGTCACGCGGTGCCGGGTTGACAAGACCGACGAGCCCCTTGACGACTTCTTTGTGACGATTTTCGGGTTCCTGCTGGGCTGAGAGTGGATGAATGATGACTGCCGGGATGCGAGGGGACGCCGCCCTACCGCCGGGGTCAGCTGCGGCCCGGCGGCCTGAGCGCCAGAAGGCCCCGAAGGAAGCGGTTCAGCCTCTGCGCGGCCGCGACCGCGAACTGGCGGCTCTGACCGGGCACCTCGATCTGCTCCGCTACGGGGCGGGAACGGTCATCCTGATCGAGGGCGGCGCCGGTATGGGCAAGAGCCGTCTGCTGCAGGAACTAGGGTCCATCGCGCGTGGCCGGTCGATACGGGTTGGCAGCGGGGTCGCCGACGCCGGCGAGAGCATGGTCCAGCTCTCCGCTCTGATGGAGGCATTGTTCGGCGGGACGTCTCCCCTGCTTGAACGGGACACTCTCCGCGACGACCACGCCTCGCCGGAGCAGAGATACTGGCTCCTCCAGGACCTCGAGGCCATCCTTGAGCGCGCAGCGCTCGAATCGCCCCTGCTGGTATGCCTTGACGACATGCAGTGGGCCGATAGCGGCACCGCGGCCGCTGTGCGAACCTTGCCGGCCCGGCTGGGAAGCGTGCCGGTGGCCTGGGTCATAGCGATGCGCCCGGCGCAGGGTTCGCCGCATGTTCGCGACGCTGTCGAGGTGCTCGAGCGCAACGGAGCCGACCGGATCTCGCTTGGTCCCCTGGCCAGCGACGGCGTGGCTGAGGTCGCCGCCGATGTCCTCCTGGCCGAGCCCGGCCCGGCGGTCCTGAAGATGGCTGCGCGGGCGGGCGGCAGCCCGTTCCTCCTCGTCGAGATCCTGTCCGGGCTGCGCGAAGAGAATCTCGTTCAGATCGAGTCGGGACGAGCCGAGCTGGCGGAAGCCCGGCTACCGCACCGGGTCACCGAAAGCATGCGCCGGCGGCTACACCGCATGTCGGACGAGGCGCGCCATGTCGCGACCGCGGCGTCGGCTCTCGGCCGGCGATTCTCCCTTGACGATCTGGCCGCGATGGTCGGTCTGGCCGCAACGGCCGTACTAGCGCCGGTCGAGGAACTGATTCACGCTGACCTGCTGGCCGAGCGCGACGACAAGCTCGGCTTCGGTCACGACCTCATCCGCGACGCGGTGCGCGCGAGCGTGCCGCTCCCCGCTCGCCGCGCGCTCGACCGGCAGGCCGCGGTTCTGCTGCTGGCCAAGGGAGCACTCCCGGTCGAAGTGGCGACGCAGCTGGCCGTCAGCGCCGAGCCCGGTGATGACGTTGCCATCAGGACGCTTTTCAAGGCAGCGGAAGCGCTTGGCACTAATGACCCCGGGGCCGCCGCGGACCTGAGCCAGCGCGCCCTTGACCTGGCCCCGCGCAAGCATTCGCTGCGGGGCCCGCTAGCAGCGCAGACGGCGATCTGGCTGCATGCTGCCGCCCGCAGCGAAGAGGCCAAGTCATTCGCCGACACCGCGCTGCGCGAGGTGCTCCCACCTGAACAGGAGGCGGATGTCCACCTGAGCATCGCCGGAATGTTCGCGATCTCCCCCGACGTGCGCGCGGAGTCCTGCCGAAAGGCCCTGGCGTTGCCAGGGCTCTCCCCGAATGTCCGGGCCCGGCAGCTGGCCTTGCTGTTCCATAACCTGGTGACGGCCGGGCGCGTCGGCGCCGCGCACGCCGAACTTGGCAATGCCACCGCTGCCGTCCGGGAGTGCCGGGACGTTGCCGGGCAGTTCGTGCTGGAACTGGCTGCTTCGGGCCTGGAGTATGCCGGCGGGCGCTTTGGGCCGGCCCTCGAGCTCGTCGAGGCCGCCCTCCGCACCGGCGTGGGAACCAGCGATGACACTCGGATGCACCTCGCCCGCCAGTGGCACTGCGAGACGCTGACCGTTCTCGACCGGCTGGACGAATCCATGCAGATCTCGGCCGAGAACGTCGCTGCGGCGCAGCGAGACCGGCAGGGCTGGGCCATGGCTCTGCATGAGACCGGACGGGGCCGGCAGCTGCTGCACCAAGGCCGTCTCTGGGATGCGTCGGCCGTGCTTGAGGAGCATTTCACCCTGGACAGCGCCCGCCAGGTGGTGAGCGTGCTGGATGCGGCCGGGGCCGCCGCTCTCGGCAGGGTCGCGCTGCACACCGGGGACCCGGCACTGGGCCGCCAGGCCACCGGGATCGCCCGCATCATGCTCACCCAGAGCGCGCCGAGCGTGCGGCGCCATGCGGCGTGGCTGCTGGCGCTGCAAGCCATGGCCGCAGGCAGCCCGCACCAAGCGCACGAGTTTGTCTGCTGCGTAGCGGAGGACGACGGTACGGCGATCGTGCCGCTCTTCCCGATGGACATCGCCGACGGGCCGCGTCTCGTCCGAATCGCGCTCGCCGCGCAGGACCGCCAGCTGGCCGCCGCCGCAGCCACAACTGCGCGGCAGCACTCCGAGCTCAATCCCAGTGTGCGCTCGCTGGCCGCCGTCGCCGCCCACGCGGACGGCATCCTGAGTCACGACGGCAAGCTGCTCGCTGACGCGGTAGCGCTGTTCGAGCGCGGGCCGCGTCCGCTGGCGCTGGCGGCAGCACTCGAAGACCTCGGCGCAACTGCCGTCGACGACGGGGCCACTCCGGTGGCCGTGGACTCCCTCGGCCGGGCGCTAGAAATCTACGCGCATGCGGGGGCCACGGCGGACGCCGGCCGGGTGCGCGGCCTCCTGCGCGCCCTGGGCGTGCGCCGCCGGCTCGTGGCCGAGCGGCACCCGGGCATGGGCTGGGCAGCGCTGACCGACTCTGAGCTTGCCGTGGCGCGCCTCGTCGTGGAAGGTCTGACCAACCGGGAAGTGGCCGAGCGGCTGTTCGTCTCGCACCACACGGTCAGTGCCCACCTTCGCCACGTCTTTGCCAAGGTCAGCGTCAACTCACGGGTAGAGCTGGCCCGCGTGGCCAGCCTGCACGAGACGCAAGCCTGAAGCCCTCGGCTCCCGCGGAGCCGCAGCGAATCCGTGGCAGAAGATCACCGACCGGTGCGGGAACCAGCGCAACCTGCCGCGCGGTACCCGCCGGACTGCGCTGCAGCCCAGCGCCATCTAGTGGCCGACGCTCAGGAATGCCTGAACGTCGGCCGCGAACTCCTCGTGATGCTGGAACAGGAACCCGTGCGCCCAGTCGGGGTAGATCTTCACCCTGGCCTGCGGAATGAGGCCCGCCAGCAAATAAGCGTAGTGCGGCAGGATCATGGGGTCGCTGTCCCCGTTGGCCAGGAAGACCGGCTGGTCAATCGACCGCACCCGCTCCAGCAGTCCGTGATCGGGATGCCCCAGGTGCGCACGGCGTCGTACTGGGCCAGGCGGGTTTGCCAGGAGGTCGGCTTGTCCCGGTCTTCCGTCCTGGCGTACATGCGTTTCAAGGCCTGCTGGCCGGCCGCGCTGCTCGACGGGGAGTGCGCGAAAAATACATCCAGGTAAGCCCCGGGACTGGTCTGCGGCGTCCCGACCGCTCCGATGACGTCCGGGGCCCAGCCGTGCATTCCCGCCGCGCCCTGCGGCGCTGCCGACGCCAGGATCAGCCGGCGGACGATGGCCGGCCGTGTCAGGGCGATTTCCTGCGCCACGAAACTGCCGATCGAGAATCCGAGGATGTCCGCCTGGCCGATGTCCAGCGCCGCCAGGAAAGCGATTGCAGCATCCGCCATCTGCTTCATCGTGCTTGGCGTTGTCCCCGTCGAGTCGCCTACACCTGTGTTGTCGAATGTCACGACCCGGCGCGTCGTCGCCAGCGCGTCGATAAGTGCGGGATCCCAGCTGTCCAGGTTCCCGCGGAAATGCTGAAGCAGGACCAGCGGCACTGTCCCCTCGCCGGTCTCACGGTACGCATAGTCGATGCCGTTCTCCGCTGCGACCAGTTTGTTCGGGAGCTCCGAGTACGGGGTCGCCATGGTTACCTCGCCTTTCGTTTCCGCTTCCTGAGCAGGTCCGGTGCCGGCGAAGCCGAGTTCGGCGCATCCGGCTGCGCGGCTCCTCTGAGCGCCGTCCGCCTATCCTCTGCCGGGGCGCGGCCGGCCCGGTATCCGCAAGCCGACTGCACCCTGGCCGTGCGTTCCGGCTTATCGCGTGATGCCGGTCAATAACGGAAACGCCATCCGCCGGGCTCGGGCAATCAGAGAACCGGTCGCGCCTCATCGACTCCGTTAGATATCGCATGACCATGTGATGTGATCGGTCCGGCCACCAGGGATATTCGAATCACGGGTTCGCCGAGCTGGCTTTCTCCGGCGCAGGGCTGGCCACCTGTCGGCGGTCAGCCGCGCCAGCTGGTCTCCGGTCACCACGCGGGCACCACTGCAAGCCAGCGGCGTGCGCCACGCTCCCGGTTCAGTAGACCTCAGGGAGGTCAGATGAGCGGCGAGGCACTGGCCTGGCGCGATCCGCCGCCGTCTCAGGCGCACGCTGACGAGGATCTTCTGGTGGGCAGGGGGCCAGAGATATCCCGGCTCAGGGCCCTGACGAATCCTGAATCGACAGCGGGTCGCGTGCTGGTCGTTCTCGGCCACGCTGGTGCTGGCAAGAGCGTTCTGCTGGCGGATCTGGCACGGCATGCGCGACCCGACGGCTTCCGGGTGCTCGCGATCAGCGGCCGCCAGCCGGAAACGAACCTCGAGTTCGCTGGCCTGCATCAGCTGCTGCGGCCACTCGCCTGCCACGTGCACGACCTGCCCGGTCTGCAGCGTGACGCGCTTCTGAGGGTCCTGGGCCACGAACAGGAAGCGTCCTGCGCGGACCGGCTCGTCACCGCGACGGCGGCCCTGAGCCTCCTGACGCGGGCTGCGAAGAACCGCCCGCTGCTGGCCACCATTGACGACGCCCACTGGCTCGATCGCAGCTCCCTGGACGTCCTCGCGTTTATCGGGCACCGGCTGGACGACGAGCAAGTGGTCCTGGTCCTCAGCAGCCGTGGGCTCGCTCCCCCGCCCGCCCTTGGTTCCGGTTTCCCGGAACTGCATCTTGGCCGGCTGTCCGCTTGCGCGTCCACCCGGCTACTGGATAGCCTCCCGCATCCGCCGGCCGGGCGCGCTCGCAGCCAGGTCATCACGCAGGCAGCGGGCAACCCGCTGGCGCTGATCGAGCTAGCCCGGGCAGTGACGGCAGGACCATCCGCACGGCAGTGCTCAGTGCAGCTACCACTGCCGCTGGGTGACGCCCTCGCCGCCAGATTCGCCGGCGCCATCGCCCAGCTGCCCGCGCTTACCCGAACCGCGCTGCTAGTCGTCGCCGCCGACATCCCGGTCGGCAGCTCCATGCCCGTCGCCGCACCCGGCATCGACGCCGAGGCGCTCGCTCCGGCCGAGCGCCTAGGGCTGATCACGGTGGAGACGTCAGGTGTGCGATTCTCTGACCCCCTGCTCCAGTCAGCGATTTACCACGGGGCGCCTTTCTCAGAGCGAGCGGCGGCGCATCGTCAGCTAGCTGCCAGCCTCGACCATCAGCCCGACCTCCAGGCCTGGCACCTGGCGGCGGCAACGCTGCGGCCTGACGAAGCGATAGCGGCTCGGCTCGAATCGACAGCGGCGCTGGCGCGGCAGCGCGAGGGAGCCGTCGGGGCCGCGCTCGCCCTGGAGCGCGCGGCCGAGCTTAGCCCCGGCACGCAAGACAGGGCGCGACGCCTCACGTCGGCCGCGTCTGCGGCCGTCGCCACGGGGCAGGCGGGCTGGGTCCACGACCTTGCCAGGCGAGCACTTGCCATCGGAGCGGACGCCGAGCTGCGGCTGACGGCCAGCCGCGCGGCCGGATGGGCGCTGGCCTGGACGAACCAGCACCCTGAGGCTTTGTCGATACTCCTCGCGGTCGCGAACGACGCGGCCGACTGCCAGCCATCTGTGGCCTGGGATGCTCTTGCTACCGCGGCCATCGTTGCCTACCTGTCCGGCGCGCTGCGCGACCGCGAGCTCGTCTGCCAGGTTCTGTACCGGCTCGAGCGTCAGGCTCCGCCGCACGGATCCCGCGCCGCGGACGCCTGCAGCTCCGGTGTGCTCGGAGCCTGCATCCGCGCCAGTACGGATCCGTTCGGCGGCCGGGCTGACCTGGTCGCCCGGCTCCAGACTCTCGACGCTGCAGCCAGCACGGAACTTGCAGTCCCCGGCGCTGCGGCCTGGGTACTGGACGAGCCGGGCCTTGCCATCCGCTTGCTCACCGACACCATCAACCAGCTGAAAACGGCGGACGTCCGGGGCAATAGCGGTGTCGCCCTCTCGATACTCAGCCGGGCTTACGCCGACGCAGGCCAGTGGGATGATGCGCTCGCCTCTGCAGCGAAGGCCAGCGAGCTGGCGGCGGCTAACCAGCTTGACGTCGTGGCAGCTTCGGCCGGCCTCACCGCAGCTACTGTCCGCGCCTTGCGGGCAGAAGCAGGCGATGCGGGCGGCGAGCTGGCCCGCGTGCTGGCCCGCGTTGGCCAGGCCGAGAGCAGCTGTATCGGCGCGCGTGCGCGGCACGCCGCTGGGCTTGCGGCCTTCGCGGACGGCAGTCGCCTGACGGCCTATGCCCAGCTCCGCCAGCTGTTCCTCAGTGACGGCACACCGCTGCACTACCACGTCTCATACCTTGGCATCGCCGACCTGGCTGCTGCTGCAGTCCGCGCTGACCGCCATCTCGAGGGTCGCCGCATCATCGCGCACGCTGTGCTCCGCCTGGAAGGTGCGAGTTCGCCACGGCTCGAGCAGCTGACAGCGCGCGCGCACGGGTTGCTTGCCGAGCCGGCTGATGCTGTCGCTCACTTCGAGCGGGCCCTCTCGGACCCAGCCGGGAACCGGTGGCCATTCGAGCGTGCGCAACTACAGCTCGACCATGGCGAACTGCTACGGCGCCTGCGCCGGATCAGCGATGCCCGGCCTTTCCTGGCAGCCGCGGCCGAGACATTCCGCGGACTCAAGGCCACGTCATGGGCACGGCGGGCCGAGGCCGAGCTGAGGGCTTGCGGCATCGGCGTCGCGGATACGCCCGGCACACCTGAGGCCCTCGCCGATCTCACGTCCCAGCAGCGAGAGATTGTCTGCCTGGCTGGCTCGGGCCTGACCAACCGCGAGATCGCTGACCGGCTGTTCCTGTCCCCGCGTACGGTGAGCTCGCACCTGTACCGGGCATATCCCAAACTGGGCGTCGCCGGCCGGCATCAGCTGCGTACGGTCATCGCGCCCGCACCAAGCCTGGTCACCGGCTCATCCGGAGCAGTCAACTTGCGGATACCCGAGTGGCGGCCAGGCGCGTGACGATAACCGTGTCGCAGGCTCAGCGTCTTGTCGGCCTGCGGCCTTCTCCGGACTCCGAGAGAAAGTGCTGATATGAGTGCACGGCCGAACATAGTTCTGGTCCACGGGGCGTGGGCGGACGGGTCCAGCTGGAGCGCCGTCATCGAGCGACTGCAGGCAGCCGGGTACCACGTGACGGCACCGCAGTTCCCGATGGGGGACCTGTCCGGTGACGTCGCCCGGCTCCGCCAGGTCCTGGCCGCGCAGGACGGCCCGACCATCGTGGCCGGGCATTCCTATGGCGGTCAGATCATGACCGCCCTGGGCACTGACGCGCCCAACGTGGCCGGCCTGGCCTACATCGCCGCGTTCGGCATCGACCAGGGCGAGTCGCTCGGAGCGCTGCTCGCCCAGGGACCGGTCACCCCGGCGCTGGTGCACCTTGTCACCGACGCCCAGGGCTACACGTGGCTGTCGGAAGACGACTTCGTGCACCACTTCGCGGCTGACGTCGACCCGGCCAGGGCCAGGGTTATGTACGCCGTCCAGCAGGCCCTCGCCGCTTCGGCGTTCGGTACCGAGATGGGCGTGCCGGCCTGGAAGAGTCTGCCGACCTGGTACCTCGTTGCCGCCGACGACCAGGCCATCCCGCCCGACGCAGAACGCCAGTTCGCCAGCCGGATGGGCGCAGTCACCACCGAAGTCCACTCCAGCCATGTCGCCATGGTGTCCCATCCTGACGAGGTCGCCCAGCTCATCAAGACCGCTGCCGACTCAGTCGCGGACGCGAGCTAAGCATCGGCGAAGGGTACACCGGCGTGCTTGGCGGCGCCGACATCGAGATCTTCACCAGAACCACGACATTCGCCATCATGCAGTCGATCCGCCTCGACCGCGGTCCCAGCGGCCCGGTCCATCCCTGACCACATCGCACAAGGGCGATCCTGCCCTGGTACGCCACCTGAACCGGGATCACGCACCCGGTCCAGGCCCTTCCTTACCCGATGCGCATCCCGCAGGGCCTGCTGTCCCGGCCGTGCCGGCGGGACCCGGTGCGCGCTCGCGGTCGAAGCTATCGCGATACGCGGTCACGATCACTTCCGCGCAGGCCTCGAGCGGCACCACGGTGCTGTCGATCTGCAGATGGAACAGCTCCGGATCGTCGATGTCGGCACGATACAGCCGGCGGACGTACTGAGCGCGGGCACGGTCAACCTCGGGCAGCCGCCGCCGCGCAGTCGGCTCGTCCACGTTCTCGATCCGCGCGGCCTGAGCGGCCCGCGCCTCGGCAGGGCCGAACAGCCGCACCCGCAGCACGCCCGGCTCACCCCGGAACGCCGCCGCCCCGGCCCGGCCCAGGATGACCGCTCCCGAGCTCAGAGCCGCCCGCATCACGGCCTCGGCCTGCTCCCGGAACCAGGCCGCATCATCGCCTGACGCCATCAGATCGCGGGGCGCCGCGCTGCTGCTCGGAGCCAGCACGCCGACCGCCAGCGGAGCCAGCACGCCCAGAAACCGGTCGGGCAGCGACCGATGAACCGCGCCGTCACGGGCTTCCGCAACGGACACCCGCAGCTGCGCCGCGACCGCCGAGCTGATCGCCCGGTCCAGCAGCGGCACATCCAGCAGCTGCGCGACCCGCGCCGCCACGACACTGCCGCCAGCGCCGTAGCCCGCCGAGATAGTGACACCGGGCATCTCAGAGGCCTCCTTACGGCGACGCAAACGCACCGTACCCGGAACTGTACGGCACAATCGTGGCAAGTCCTCTGCGATCCGGCCTGGCGGCCGAACGGCGCATTGCGGCCCGGCTGCGTCCCAGCGCCTGCCCCAGTGTGAAGCCCGAGCGCGCTGCCGGCGGTGAGCAACCGCACGCCGGTGGCAGGGCTGATGCTCCCGAGCGATCAAGACGGCCTCATGCCTGGACTCGCATCAGGAGTCAGGCCGGGCCGAGCTTTCCGCGACCAGGTCAAGGGCCTCGTCGACGCTGAGCGCCATGCCCTCGGCGTAGGCCCGGCCGAGTTGCTCATCACCGAGGAACGCCCGCACGTCGTCGAGGCTTTCCCGCCGGTAGCGCGCCTCGGGTTCCCCCCATGGCTCTCCCGTCCGGTCGAGAAAGGCCTGCGCGACGCCGTGCAACCGACCTGCCCGGCGCCAGGCCCCGCCGTCTGCGGCCAGGCACGCCAGCCCGAGGCTGGCATACCCGATGCCGGCACGGTTCCCGTTCCGGCGGGCCGTCCGCAAGCCAGCATCGAACATTGACCGCGCGCCGTGCGGGTCGCTCTCCTGACGCAACACCCAGCCCAGGTTGACCGACAGAGGGCCGGAATTCTCGCCGATCGCCTCCATGGCCTGCGCTGCTGCCTCCAGGTGAGCCCGGGCGGCGGGGATGTCCCCCACGTGCAACGCCTGATTGCCAGCGATGGTGTACAGGACGGAGCTCATGAACTGGTCACCGGATCGCCGGGTACAGGCGATGGCCTCAGCGAACAGCGACGCAGAGCTGGCGGGACCGATGAGGTCGCTGCATATCAGGTACGCCATGAGGCTGCCGCCCAGCAAGACGTCGTCGCCCAGCCGCCGGGCGCGCTCCAGGGATTCCTGGCCTAGCGAAAGTCCCCTCTCGAGCTGGCCGAAGAAGCAGCATGTGGCGCAGTGCACCGCGAGAGAGTCAATGAGCAGCCGGTCGTCACCGAGCTGGCGAGCGAGTTCCATCGCCTGGTCCCCAAGCTCGCGTGCTGCCGCGATGTCAATGGGGTGAGCGGCAATGATGGCCGTGATTAGTGCGGCTCCGAACAGCTCGGCGTCCGCGCGGGCGTCTGGCCGCCGCAGCACCGGCACGAGCAGACCTAGGGCCTCGGCGTGCAAGGAGCGCACCCACCAGTACCGCTGCAGTGCGACACCGAAGCGCAGGACCAGGGCGGTCCCATCCGGCCGCCCGACGGCGTACTCGATAGCGCGCCGCACGTTCGCCTGCTCGTCGCCCAGCCGCGCCAGCCACTTCCCCTGGTCCGGCCCGGTCAGATGAGGGGCCGCCGCCTCGGCGCTCCCCAGGAAGTGCGCGCAGTGCGCGGCTGCGAGGACTGCCTCGTTGTCGCCGACCTCGGCGAGCCGTTCGGCGGCGAACTGGCGGATGGTCTCGAGCAGCCGGTAGCGGACGGCTGGCCCGCTTGATTCCGCCAGGGCAAGGCTCTTATCCGCGAGGGCGCCGAGCAGGCCGGCGACCTCCAGCACGTCGATGTCACCGAACCCGCACACCGCCTCGGCAGCCCCGAGGTCGAAGCTCTCGGCAAACACCGACAGCCGTCCCAGCAGCAACTGCTCGGCACCGGTCAGCAGTGAGTAGGACCAGTCGACGGTCGCCCGCAGGGTCTGCTGTCGCTTCAGGGCGGTGCGGCTGCCACCGGTCAGCAGCCTGAAGCGCTGGTCGAGCCGTTCGTGCAGGCTGGCCAGGGACATCGTGCGCAGCCGGGCGGCGGCCAACTCGATGGCCAGAGGCATCCCGTCCAGCCGACGGCAGATTGACACCATCACTGGGCCGGTCTCCTCGTCGACCGGGAGGTCGACCCCCTGGCTTCTCGCCCGCTCGACCAGCAGCGCGACCGCGTCCGAGGACCCGGCTGTTCCCGGGTCCTCGGACTCGGGAAGCGCCATCGACGGCACCCGGTAGATGGTTTCTCCGCCGATGCCGAGCGGCTCGCGGCTGGTGGCCACCAGATGGACCCGGGGGCAGCGCTGCAAGATCAGCTCGGCGGTCTTCGCGCAGGCATCGATCAGATGCTCGCAGTTGTCGAGCACGATCAAGACGTCCTGGAGAGCGAGGCCGTCGAGCAGGGCCTCCAGGGCAGGCCGTGCCGGCTGTGCGGCCAGCCGCAGCGCCTGCGAGACGGCCGCCGCCACCGAGTCCTCGTCGGCGGCCGCGGCCAGCTCCACCAGCCACACCCCATCACCGGACCCGTCCAGCAGTTCGGCAGCCACCTGCAGGGCCAGCCTGGTCTTCCCGCACCCGCCCGCCCCGGTCAGCGTGACCAGGCGGGCTGACTCCACCAGCACCCGGACCTCCGCCAGCTCCCGCTCCCGGCCGACGAGCGCCGACAGCTGGGCCGGCAGATTATTCTGCAGCGCCGGATTGTCCAATGAGCGCAGCGGCGGAAACTCCGCCCGCAGGCCCGCCGCGCGCAGCTGGAAGATCCGTTCCGGGCGCCCCAGGTCCTTCAGCATGTGGCTGCCGAGATCTTTCAGCGCCGCGTCCGGTGGCAGCCAGTCGCGCACGAGCGCGGCAGCCGCCTCCGACACCAGCACTTGACCCCCGTAGGCGACCGCTGCCACCCGGGCGGCCCGGTGCACCTCCAGGCCGACCAGGCCGGCGGCCGTCTGCTCTGCCTCACCGCAATGCACACCCATCCGCACCAGGACCTGCTCCCCGCCCGGCCACGCATGCGTCCCGATCGCCTGCTGCATCTCCAGCACCGCGGCCACGCACGCACGCGGTGAGGAGAACACGGCGAAGAACGCGTCTCCCTGCGTGTCGATTTCCGTGCCGACGTGCGCGGCCAGAGCTGACCGGATCAGGGTGTGATGGTCGGCCAGTACCTGCGCGTAGGCGCCCTCACCCAGCCGCCCCAGCAGCGCCGTCGAACCCTCGATGTCGGTAAACAGAAACGTGCGGGTCTCCACGAGCACAGCGTAGAGGCACGGCCAGGCAGCAGCGGCTGCTCCGGCGCGCTCAGCCCGCCAGGCTGGTGGCACATGAGCAGCGCTGGCTGCCGGTGCTCGCCCCTGGCTCTGCCGAATGCACGCTCGCAGCCGCGGGAGCAGGACCGCGCCGGCCCTGCTCCCGGTGGATGCTGTTGCTTACAGCAGCGTCGTGACTGCCTTGACTTCGGTGTAGTTGTTGAGGACTTCGTGGCCCATCTCACGGCCCCAGCCGGACTGCTTGTATCCGCCGAACGGCAGTGCCGCGTCGAACACGTTGTAGCAGTTGATCCAGACGGTTCCCGCCCTGAGCTTCTTGGCGAGCGCATGCGCCTTCGAGATGTCCTTGGTCCAGATGCCAGCGCCCAGACCGTACTCGGAGTCGTTGGCGACCTTGGCGATCTCGTCCAGATCGGTAAACGAAGCAGCGACCAGGACCGGACCGAAGATCTCCTCGCGGACCACCTTCATGTCCGGGCGGGTGTTGGTCAGCACCGTCGGCTCGATGAAGTAGCCTCGGTCGCCATACCGGCCGCCGCCTGCCAGGGCGGTCGCGCCGTCGGACTTGCCGGACTCCAGGAAGCCGCTCACTCGGCGGAACTGCTCATCCGACACCAGCGGGCCCATCTGCGTTCCCGGCTCCATGCCGGGTCCCATCTTGATCGACTTGGCGATCGCGGCGACGCCGTCAACAACCTCGTCGTACCTGCTCTGCTGTACATACAGCCGCGAGCCGGCGACGCAGCACTGCCCATGGTTGAAGAAGATCGCGTTGGCCGCGCCCTCAATGGCGTCAGGCCCTGCATCGTCGAACACGATGTTCGGGCTCTTGCCGCCGAGCTCGAGGGTCAGCTTCTTCAGGTTGCTGGCCCCCGCGGCGGCGACGATCAGCTTGCCGACCTCGGTGGAGCCAGTGAACGCGACCTTGTCCACGTCGGGATGCGCGGCCAGCGCAGCGCCGGCGGTCTCGCCAAAGCCCGTTACCACGTTCACCACGCCGTCGGGCACACCGGCCTCGGCCATCAGCCCGGCGAGCCGAAGCGCGGTCAGCGAGGTCTGCTCGGCAGGCTTGAGCACCACGCAGTTACCGGTGGCCAGGGCTGGTCCGAGCTTCCAGGCCGCCATCAGCAGCGGGAAGTTCCACGGAATGATCTGGC
>Ga0302325_10008974_pt1 | contig 21910 bp, 16 predicted proteins | sample Palsa_T0_2_FD_201948 | JGI IMG/M metagenome (GOLD analysis project Ga0302325, IMG submission 201948) | Peat permafrost microbial communities from Stordalen Mire near Abisko, Sweden - Palsa_T0_2 | ecosystem: Environmental > Terrestrial > Soil > Palsa > Peat permafrost | place: Sweden: Abisko...
GAGCTCCGACGGGACGAAGGGGGGGACGCTCCGGGATGTCCCGGTGGTCGTGATCACCTCGCTGGGGGCAAGCTCCGGCAAACTGCGCAAGAACCCCGTCATGCGGGTCGAGCACGATGGCGTCTACGCGGCAGTCGCGTCCAAGGGTGGGGCGGAGGAGCACCCAGCTTGGTACCGCAATTTTGTCGATCATCCACTCGTGGAACTGCAGGACAAAGGCAACAGGGGGGATTACACCGCTCGCGAGGTCTCCGGCGATGAGCGTGCGACGTGGTGGGCACGCGCGGTGGAGGTGTGGCCGGACTACTCCGGGTACCAGACCAAGACCGACCGGGAGATCCCGGTGTTCGTCCTGGAGCCGACAGACTGATCCACGCGTGCGGTAGCGGTCCGGCCCGGGGCGCTTCGGGCGTGGGTATTCATCGCAGGACTGAGCCGGTGATCGTCGGTCTGCGGGCGCCCAGGAAGAAGATTCCCGGGAGGCCGGCGGTGTGGAATCGGTCATTAGGGTTGCGCTCGAGGGCACTGTCGGTGATCGCCATCGTTCCGGTCAGGTCGTCGCTGACGAAGAAGATGGCCCCCCCGCCTTCGTTGGCGTGGTTACCCATGAACACGCTGCCACCAATCGAGAGCGTCATCTGATCCCCGTCGTTGTAGATCGCGCCGCCGCTGCCGCCACCGGTTGTGCCGCGCTGCGCGGGGTTGGCGCCGACGCCAATGGCACGGTTGGCGAGGAAGCGGCTATTCAACACCGTCCAGGAGACGCCGATGCTGCTCAACGCACCGCCGTTGCTGCACACGTTGGCGGTGAAGCGGCTGTCCACGACGTACACGGGGAGGTTCTGGTACTGAGACAGTGCCCGGACGGCTCCGCCTCCGATGTCCGGTCCATCACGCTCGCACCGGTTGCCGGCAAACACGGAGTTGACGATCCGCAGTCGCCCGCCGCGGACGAAGATCGCGCCGCCGCCACCACCGTCGAACCGCTGGCCGGTTGAGTTCCCATCCGCGAAGGTGAGGTTCTGGATGACCAGCGTCGGAGAGGCCTGATCCTGGCAGTGCGACGTCGTCCACACCTGCGCCGGATCACAGGTGTCCATGTAGAGGATGCGGCGCCGACCCTGACCGCTCAGGGTCACGAGCCCACCTCCATCCAGGACGACCCGGGCGCTGGTGTTCATTACCTTGGCGGTCGCGCTCATCCTGATCGTGACCGGCTTTCGCCCGCATGAGAACCGGATCACCCCACCGGCCCGCACCGCTGCAACCACCGCCGCCGAGGTGCAACTGGCGGCGGTTCCGTGGCCCACGATACGGTCCGGATGCGACGTGCCCACCGGGCGCCCGGCGGCGGGCACCGGGACCGACTGCACACCCGGCGCTGATCCTGGCGGGATCGAGCGTGCCGTCGGTGCGACGCAGGCGGCGGCGACCACGACGCCGAGGCAGGCGATCAGGAATGACGCGGGTCGTGGCATGCCAAAGGGCGAAGCCCCACCCAGCTTAGGCGACAGCGGCCGGCCGGGTCAGCGCCGGACGAGGAGGGTGAGGGCTCCGCCGCCGAGCAGCAGCAGGAGGAGTCCGCTGCCGAGCGTGACGATGGCGATCGTGAGCAGGTGCGGGAAGCTGGCGCCGATGCTCAGCTCGCTGGCCACGCCAGGGCCGCCGTCAGCGTTCATGACGATCACCCGCCAGTTGCCGCGGCGGACCTTCCAGGTCAGCGTCTGCCCTCCGGACCCGCTCGCGTGTGCGACCCAGAAGTGCGCAGCGGCCGGGAGCACCGTCGGCGCGGCGCCAGCATGCACATGGAAGTCGGAGCTGTGGGCGTCTCGGTTGCCGGCTTGCGCATGAGCGACATGGGCCAGGTATGGGGTGGCGGCGCTCGCCGGTGCGATCCCGACGAACACGGGACGGGTGCTGTTGGAGTGGATGCGAATGGTTCCGAGCAGCGTGCGAGTGACGAGCCACTCGGCCGCGTTGCCCGCGTGGTAGCTGTCGGACTCCATGGCGTAGGTGCCGGTCGAGTAGGACGCTGCTGCGCTGGTGAGATAGCCGCTCGTGTCGCGTTGGGACTGGTCGAACCCGAGCGCCGTGCCGCCGGCGGCGATCGCTGCGATTCCCACCAGCGCCGTGAGGCACGCCAGCATCGTCGCGGCGATACGGCCGGCACCCCAACTCGCTGCTGGAGCATGCTCGCGGGCTCGGTATGCAGACGGCATGATGATCGCTCCGGCGGGGTCCTCCTCGCCGGCGTCGATCCGGAACGGCGGGTACTCGGTGCTCAACAGCGCTGCGTAGGCCACCACTCGCAGCACCCAGCGATTCAGCCCGAGGACGAGATCGAAGATCGACCGGGGGTAGGTGCCGCGAACCAGGAGCACCACTGCGGCGACGAGCACGAGCAGGCCGATCAGGCCGATCCAGCTTGCCCCGCCCCAGAAACCCAGGCAGCCGCCGCCAACGAAGGTCGCGGCGATCAGGTACTGCGGGATCCCGGCTAGCCACCACCCGATCAGCGCCGCTCCGCGATGCTGATGCTCGGGATACGCGACCTGCAGACGGGCCGGGTAGTCGGGCACGTCGGCGAGCGTGAACGGCGGGTAGCGGTCGGTGCCGTTGGCCCCGTAAGCGTAGAAGACGACGCGCCAGGACCAGCGCATCACTCCGACGTTGAAGTCAAACAGGGACCGTGGATACCGGCCGGTGAGCGCCACAGCCGCGAACGATGCGACCGAGCTGGCCAGGAACCCGACCCATAGGCCGACGAGCACGGCGAAGTGCGGGAGTGCGAGCAGCCACTTGACCAGCCACGACCAGCGCGAGGGCTGCTCCAGATGTCCCTGCACGCGGATCGGGTAGGGCGTAATCGCTGCGGGATTGATGTCGTACATGGCGGTGATCTCCAATCAGGGTGGACAGCGACAATCACTGTACGCTCGTACATGTACGACTGTCAAGTTATCGTGCTATGTTTCTTCCGATGGCCGCCTCGACGAGAACGCGCAACCCACGGGGGCAGGGCGACCGACTGCGCGGCGCGTTGATGGACGCGGCGCGCGAGCTGCTGCTCGAGCTCGGGGACCAGGACAAGCTCTCCGTGCGCGCCGTCACCGCCCGCGCGGGCGTGAGCCCCAACGCGCTCTATCTGCACTTCACCGACAAGGACGCGTTGCTGAGCGCCGTGATGGTCGCCACCTACCAGGAACTGCGCGCCTTTCTGCACGCCGCGGTCCAGGCCGACAGCGACCCGATCGAGCAGCTGCGCGCATACGGCGAGGCCTACCTCCAGTTCGCGCAGCAGCGCCCGGGCATCTACCGCGTGGCCCTGATGACCAAGATCCGCGACGGCGTTCCGGTTCCCGCCCGCGGCGCCCCCACCGGCCAGGACGAAGGCGTCGACGCCTTCAACGACTTCCTCGAGATCGTCACCCGCTGCCTACCGAACGGACCCGACCCCTTCACCCAAGCGGCGTATATCTGGACCGGGCTCCACGGGTACGTCACGCTGCGCCAGGCCATATCGACATTCGCCTGGCCCGCCGAGGCCGAATACGTCGATCGCATGATCCAGGTTCACATCGAAGCCGCCCGGGAGTAGGGCGAGTTCCAGTGGTCGATGAACATGAACTACTTCACCGGCCTGCGCGCGACCCGGGCGGCCTTGGGTCCGATGCTCGAGCAGAACTCAGGGTGGTACCTGGGTGCGCCGTGCGTGGCCCGTGGCCCGTGGCCCGTGGCCCGTGGCCCGTGGCCCGTGGCCCGTGGCCCGTGGCATGATGCCGGCGTCTTGAAATTGCTTGAGCGAAGGCGAGTGAGCTGTGGATGCAGTGACGGTGGTGCCAGGTCAGATCGGTTCGACGCGGCTGGATGACATCCCCGAGCCTGATCCGGCACTCGGGTCGGTGCTGGTCGAGGCGCTCGGGGTGGGTGTCTGCGGCACCGATGTTGAGATCGCGTCCGCTCAATACGGCTGGGCACCGCCCGGGCGCGAGCGGTTGGTCCTCGGTCATGAATCGATCGGCCGGGTACTGGACCCGGGACCGAGCGGACTCTCGATCGGAGATCATGTCGTCGGGATCGTGCGCAGGCCCGATCCGATTCCCTGCGCCAACTGCGCGGTGGGGGAGTGGGACATGTGCAGCAACGGGGGCTATACCGAGCGGGGCATCAAGCAGATCGACGGCTTCATGAGCGACCGGTGGCGGATCGAGCCCGAGTACGCGGTGCCGGTCGACAAGGACCTCGGACTCCTCGGCGTCCTGCTCGAACCGACGACGGTGGTCGCCAAGGCCTGGGAGCAGATCCTCGCCATCGGCCAGCGCACGTTCTGGGAGCCCGAGACGGTCCTGGTCATCGGGGCGGGCCCGATCGGGCTGCTCGCTGCCCTGCTCGCGGTGCAGCACGGCTTCGACGTGCACGTGCTCGACCGGGTGACCAGCGGGCCCAAGCCCGACCTCGTGCGCGACCTCGGGGCGTCCTACCACACCGACATCGCCAATCTCGGGCTCCAGCCCCACATCATCGTCGAGTGCACCGGCGTCCCCGAGCTCGTCCTGCAATCACTGAGCGTGACGGCAGCCGGGGGTGTCATCTGTCTCACCGGCGTGGGCTCTCCGATGGCCATGCCCGACTCGTGGAATGAGTCACTGGCGACGCACATCGTGCTCAACAATCTGGTCGTCTTTGGTTCTGTCAATGCCAACCGGCGTCACTATTACCGGGCGGCGAAGGCGCTGGCGCGAGCGGATCGTGCCTGGCTCGAGGGTCTGATCACCCGCCGTGTCCGCCCTGACCAATTCGCCTCCGCGCTCGAACGCCGCCCTGAGGACATCAAGGTGGTGGTGGAGTTCTCACTCGGCGCCGGTCCAGGGAGGTGATCGAGGAGACCGCCGAAGCGCCGAGTAAGAAGGGCGCGGTTGGCGCACGTTGGCGATCCACCCCAGCATGCGCGAGCGTCGCGATCGGGAGCCGCGGCGAACGAACTCACGGGTTGGGACTGGCGCCCGCCGCCTATAAGGAATACCTTTGACGCTGCTGTCTCGGGCGAATTGCGCAGTGACCACTTGAAGAGCAGGCTGCTCGCTTAGCGCGCAGCACCGGTCGAGGAGGGGACGATGAGCGAGAACCTGGCGTTGAATCTGACGGATGCGGCCCAACGAGATGGGCGGCGGTGCGCGCTCAAGCTCGACGAGCATGTGATCAGCTACGCGCAGCTCGATGAGGCGTCGGCGCGGGTCGCGGGTCTGCTGCGCGAGCGAGGGGTGCGGACGGGCGACCGGGTTGGAGTGATGCTGCCGAACGTTCCGCAGTTCGCGGTCGCGTACTACGGCGTGTTGCGCGCCGGTGGAATTGTCGTGCCGATGAACGTGCTGCTCAAGCAGCGTGAGGTCGCGTTCTACCTGAGCGACTCGGAGGCCAAGGTCGTGTTCGCGTGGCATCAGTTCGCGCCGGCCGCTCAGGCGGGTGCGGCGGAGGCGGGAACCGAGTGCGTGATCGTGGCGCCGGGCGAGTTCGAGCAGTTGCTGGCCGGCGTCGAGCCGGTGTCCGAGGTGATCGACCGCGCGGCCGACGATACGGCGGTGATTCTGTACACGTCGGGCACGACGGGCCAGCCGAAGGGCGCGGAGCTGACGCACGCGAACCTGCGGCGCAACGTCGAGGTGATGGTCAGGGTGTTCTCGATCACGGCCGACGACGTCGTCCTCGGCGCGCTGCCGTTGTTTCACGCCTTTGGGCAGACGTGCGGGTTGAACGTCGCGGTGTGTGCGGGCGCGTGTCTCGCGCTCGTGCCGCGGTTTGACGCCGGCAAGGTGCTCGAGACGATCGAGCGCGACCGCGTGACGGTGTTCGAGGGCGTGCCGACGATGTACGTGGCGCTGCTGCACCATCCCGAGCGCGAACGGCTTAACGTCTCCACGCTGCGGCTGTGCGTGTCCGGCGGGGCGGCGCTCGCGGTCGAGGTGCTGCGCGGGTTCGAGGCAGCGTTCGAGTGCGTGGTGTTGGAGGGCTATGGCCTGTCCGAGACCTCTCCGGTGGCGTCGTTCAACCAGCCTGACCGGGGGCGCAAGCCGGGGTCGATCGGCACGCCGATCGATGGGGTCGAGATGCGGCTCGTCGACGAGCAGCGCCACGAGGTCGCTCCGGGCGAGGTGGGGGAGATCGCGATTCGTGGCCACAACGTGATGAAGGGCTACTGGAACCGCCCCGAGGCGACCGCGGAGGCGATCGACGAGGACGGCTGGTTCTACACCGGCGACATCGGCCGGGTCGACGAGGACGGCTACTTCTTCATCGTTGACCGCAAGAAGGAGTTGATCATCCGCGGCGGCTACAACGTCTATCCGCGCGAGATCGAGGAGGTGTTGTACGAGCATCCAGCGGTGCTCGAGGCAGCCGTGATCGGCGTCCCGCACGCTGAGCTCGGCGAGGAGGTGGGCGCCGCCGTGACACGAAAGCCCGGCGCCGAGGTGAGCACGGACGAGCTGCGTGAGCACGTCAAGGGACAGGTCGCTGCCTACAAGTATCCCCGCCACGTGTGGTTCGTCGACGAGCTGCCCAAGGGACCGACGGGCAAGATCCTCAAACGCGAGATCAAGGCCCCGGCGGACGTGACCAGCTCGAACCGATGACGATCGACATGAGCGGCGCGGTGCGCGAGGCGGACTGGGACGCGGTTGGGATGCGCGCGGCGGCGCGTTCGGCGTTGGATGTGATGCTGACCGACGCGGCGATTGATGACGGCGGGGTGGCGCGGTTCGTGAGGCCGGTCGCGGCGGTGAGGGTTGCGGCGGCGCTCGCGCGTCGTCCCCGGCGGCTGGCGGGTCGCGTGGGTGCGCTCGGTGGCGAGCTCGGGCGGGTGGCGGTGGGAGATTCGCAGCGCGCCCCGGCCAAGAGCGACCGGCGTTTCGCCGACCGGGCCTGGCAGGGCAACTGGCTGTTGCGGCGGGTGCTGCAGGCCTATCTCGCTGCCGGGGAGACGGTTGATGAGTTGATCAGCGACGCCGAGTTGGACTGGCGCAGCGAGCGTCAGGCGCGGTTTGCCGCCGGCAACATTCTCGACGCGCTCGCGCCGACGAACTTCCCATGGAGCAACCCGGCGGTGCTGCGCGAGATCGTCGATACGGGCGGCGCGAATCTGGTCCGCGGCGCCCGGCATTTCCTGGCTGACATGTCGCACGCTCCGCATCTGCCCGCGAGTGTGGATACGAGCCAGTTCGAGCTGGGCGAGAACCTCGCGGTGTCGCCGGGCTCGGTGGTGCTGCGGACCGACGTGTTCGAGCTGATCCAGTACCGCCCGTCGACTGAGCGGGTGCGTGAGGTCCCGCTGCTGCTCGTCCCGCCGACGATCAACCGCTACTACATTCTCGATCTCGCTCCGGGGCGCAGCTTGGTCGAGTACTTCGTTGGCGAGGGTCAGCAGGTATTCATGATGTCGTGGCGCAATCCTGACTCCGCCCATGGGCATTTCGATCTCGACACCTACGCGCGGGCGGTGCTCGAGGCCCGTGACGCGGTGGCCGAGATCACTGGGCAGCCGTCGGTGCACGTCAACGCGGCCTGCTCGGGCGGGATCATCTCGGCATGTGCGCTTGGTCATCTGGCTGCGATCGGCGAGCAGGACGCGGTGGCGAGCCTGACGCTGTTGGTGTGTGCGTTGGATAACGCGCGGGCGGGGACGGTGGCGGCGTTCATCGATCGCGAGACGGCGGCGGTCGCGGTCGCCGAGTCGGCCCGGAAGGGGTATGTGGATGGGCAGGCGCTCGCGGGCGTGTTCGCGTGGCTGCGTCCGAACGACATGGTGTGGAACTACGTGGTTAATAATTACCTGTTAGGGAAGGACCCGCCGGCGTTCGACATCCTGTACTGGAACCAGGACGCGGTGCGGATGGCGGCGGGGTTGCATCGCGATTTCGTGTACCTCGCCCTGGATAACTCGCTCACCCGGCCCGGCGCCGCCGAGGTGCTCGGGACCCCGATTGACCTGGGCGAGGTGACCGTCGATAGCTATGTCGTGGCCGGTTTCAGGGACCACATCGTGCCGTGGGAGAATGCCCAGCGCAGCGTCGATCTGCTGGGCGGCAATGTGCGGTTCGTGCTCTCAACCAGCGGCCACATCCAGTCGCTGGTCAATCCCCCCGGGCCGGAGAGCCGCGCAACCTATCGCTGCAGCGAGGGCAGCACCGACGACGTCGAGGCGTGGCTGGAGCGGGCCAACGTGAAGGCCGGCAGCTGGTGGCCGGACTACAGCGCGTGGCTGGCTGAGCGCTCGGGGCCGCTCCGGGACGCGCCCGAGATGCTGGGCAGCGGCCTGCACCAGGCCACGGCCAAGGCGCCGGGATCGTATGTCCGCGCCGGATGAGCTGATGTCGGCTCCCCGCCCCCCGGACCGCGAACGTTCCGTCCCCGCCGGCCCGCCCGTAGCCCCGCCACGGCTCGTGGCAGACCCGGCGCCTGAGGTGGAGACGTGGTGGGGCCGGCCGCTGGCCGAGCCCCGGTGCGTGTTCGAGCTGGCGCGATTGCTGGTGGACCCGGTGTTTCGTGGCGAGGGCGTTCCGCGGGGGAATGGGCGTGCGGTGATCTTGATGCCCGGGTTTCTCGCCGGCGATCAGACGCTGGTGGTGATCGCCGCGTGGCTGCGGCGTCTGGGTTATCGACCGCATGTGTGCGGGTTCGTCGCGAACATCGACTGCTCTGACCGCGCCGCTGACCGGGTCGAGCGGCGCGTGAGCGCGATCTATCGCAGCAGCGGTGAGCGGGTGGCGCTCATCGGACACAGCCGCGGGGGTCACTACGCGCGCGCGATCGGCGCTCGCGCACCGGATCGTGTCTCGCATGCGATCTCGATGGGTGCGGACCTCCGCGGGATGCTCGGCATCAGCGCCCCGACCAAGCTCGCGGTCGCCGGGGTGCGACGCGGGTTGCGGGTCACGCATCGCGCTCGCAGCGAGCGGTGTGTGAGCCCAGAGTGCACGTGTCAGTTCACGCACGACTACCGCTGTGCGTTTCCGTCCGAACTGGTGCGGCTGACCAGTATCTACTCGACTGAAGACGGCGTCGTTCGCTGGCAGAACTCGATCGTTCCGGAGGCAGATTGTGTCGAGGTGACCGGCAGTCATGTGGGGCTGGTGTTTAACCGTAAGGCCTACCGCGCGATCGCTGATGCGCTCGCGCAGCCTGAGCTGACCGCCTCGAGCTGATTCCACGAGAAGGGAGACCCGATGCACACACTCGCCGTGTCGCCGTTGTTCGAAGATCTCGGCCATGCGCTGTCGACCGACTACTTCTTCCTGCGCGAGGATCTGACCGAGGAGCAACTCGGAGTCCTGCGCCGGGTGCGGGAGTTCGCTGATGATGAGGTGCTGCCGGTGATCGGCGGCTATTGGGAGCGCGCTGAGCTGCCGTGGCCGTTGATTTATCGGCTCGGGGAGTTGGGGGTCGTGGGGGAGGATATGCAGGGGTATGGCTGTCCGGGGCTTGACCCGATCTCCTGTGGCCTGGCGCATATGGAGCTCAGTCGCGGCGATGGCAGTCTCGGGACGGTGTTTGGCGTGCAGTCGGGGTTGGCGATGAGGTCGATCTACACGTTCGGTTCAGAGGAGCAGAAGCGGCAGTGGCTGCCGGCGATGGCCCGGTTGGAGAAGCTCGGCGCGTTCGCTCTGACCGAGCCTGACCATGGGTCTGACTCGGTGTCGTTGGAGACCACGGCGCGCGTGGATGGTGATGAGTATGTGATCGATGGGGCGAAGCGGTGGATTGGTAACGGCAGCATCGCCGACGTGGTGGTGGTGTGGGCGCGCGGGGAGGAGGGGAAGGTGCAGGGGTTCCTGGTCGAGCAGGGGACGGCGGGGATGGAGGCGGAGGTGATCGAGGGCAAGGGGTCGCTGCGCGCGATCTGGCAGGCGCAGATCACTTTTGAGGATGTGCGCGTGCCGGTGGAGAACCGCCTGCCCGGCGCGAACAGTTTCAAGGACACCGCGCGCGTGCTGGCGGGGACACGGAGTACGTGCGCCTGGGCGGCGCTCGGCCATGCCGTCGCCGCGTATGACACGGCGCTGACCTACGCCAAGCGCCGGTACCAGTTCGGGCGCCCGCTGGCGAGCTTTCAGATCGTCCAGGATCGTCTGGTCCGGATGCTGGCGGAGGTGACCGCGATGCAGCTTTACTGCCTGCAGATCGGTCGGCTCGCCCAGCGCGGGCATCTGACCGACACGATCGCCGGGCTGGCGAAGCTCAACAACACCCGCAAGGCGCGGCAGGTCTGCGCTGAGGCGCGCGACATGCTCGGCGGTAACGGAATCCTGCTCGAGAACCACGTCATCCGGCACATGGCCGACATCGAGGCGATCCACACCTACGAAGGCACCGAGACGATGCAGACACTGATCGTCGGCCGCGACATCACCGGCATCGGCGCGTTCGCGTAAGCGCCCGCCATCACAGATCCGTCGAGCGTTTCCCAGGTGAACCTCGGTCATTCCCACTCTGGGCGATGGGACCGTCCCGTGGTCGGCGCCTCGGGCGGTGAGCGGTCGATCCGTCAACCGACACTGACCAACGTCCCTCAGTGCCGGCGCTAGTAGCCTGGCGGGTTCCGTTATGAGGATCGGCTACATGATCGATACCTATTCGCCGCTCGGGGATCGCGATGCGATCGCCGGCTCGATGGACGCCATGATCGAGGAGGCCCAGCTGGCCGAGCGGGCCGGATTTCATTCGGTTGTGGTGCCCGACCGCCATCGCGCGCCTGAGTGCCGTTTCGCCGGCCCCGAGCAGCTGCTCACCGTGCTGGCGCGAGAGACCGACCGGGTCGCCATCGGCAGCTACACGTTCGTGGGCACCCTGTCACATCCGATGCGCTCGGCAGAGCAGTTCTCGGTCATCGACAACCTGTCGCGCGGCCGGCTGTTCACCACCGTCTCCCGCGGTTTCCTGCCCGATTTCTGGGGGCAGTTCGGCATCCCGGAGGAGCGCATGCTGGGCCGATTCCTGGAGGGACTGAAAATCTGGCGCCACGCGTTCTCGGGCGTGCGTTTCAGCTTCGAGGGCGAGCACTGGCAGGTGCGGCAGGGACAGCTGGCGCCACCCCCGTATCAGCCGGGTGGCTGGCCGGTGTGGGGCGGGGGCAATGCCCTGGCGGCCGCGAGACGCTCGGCGGACTACTCCGAGTGCTGGACCAGCGACCCGCTGCCGATGACCGATGTCGACTGGCGCGAGCGCTCGGGCGCCTACCGTGACCGGGCGCGCGAGCTGGGCAAGCAGCCGTTCATCGTGGCGATGCGGGACGGATGGCTGGCCGACTCCTTCGAGGCGGCATCCCGGGAGTTCGGGACCCACTTCATCAGGTCCGCGCGTTTCTACGTCCGCCACGGGCTGCTCCAGCACCCGGACTTCCCCACCGAGGCGGACGTGACCGCCGAGTCGTTGGCTCCCTACCTGGTGCTGGGCACAGCTGAGCAATGCATCGAACGGCTGCAGGCGGCCGAGGAGGAACGGGGTATCGACTACGTGATCCTGTGCTGCCGGGTCTCGACCGGGCCGTCGTTCGAGAGCGTGCGTGAGCAGATATCGAGGCTCGGGGCCGAGGTCGTCGCGCCGATTCACGCGCGCAGTCCAGCGCCCGATCATCCCGCGATCCCGAGCGCCTGTCGAGCGGGCGCCGGCGACGGGACCGCCCCGCCTGGCCGCGCCTGACAGCTCTGCTCGGTCGAGGGACGGTTGTCGCTCCTGTCGCGCTCTATAGGGTCACCGGGGCTGAGCCAGTCGACGCCAACGAAGGAGACCCAAGAATGCCCCAGGCCGATGAAGTCGTCGTGGTCGCCACGATCATTCCCAAGCCCGAACGCCGCGACGACGTCCGGGCAGCGCTCATCCACGCCATCGGACGCACGCACGCCGAAGACGAGGGGTGTCTGCTGTATGCCCTGCACGAGTCAGAGGGCGGTTTCTGCATGATCGAGAGGTGGGCGTCCGCGGACGCGCTGAAAGTGCATGGCACCGGCCCGGCGATCACCGAGCTCGGTCCGACGTTGAGCGACGGCCTGGCCCGCGCCCCGGACCTCCAGGTCTATAAGGCCGTTCCGGCCGGCACCGAGGGGCAGGGCCGCCTGTAGGCGGTCGGCTCCAGTAGGCGGTCGGCCGCAGTAGGCGGTTCGGCTCAGCTCGGGGACGAGTGGATGGTGGTGCTGATCACCCGGCGCTCGTGCGTCCCGATACCGATCGTGCGTCCGTCGTGCGCGGTGACCTCGACGGCAAAGCGGAGCTTCCGTCCATCGACGATCTCGTCCAGACGGGCGTGCGCCGTGCATCGCGTGCCCTCGCGGGCCGCACCGACGTGCTTGACGCAGACCTCGAACCCGACGGTGGCGTGTCCCTCGCCGAGGAGCGGGTACACGAGCATGGCCGCGGTGCGCTCCATCATCGCGATCATCCCGGGCGTCGAGAGAACCGAGAACCCCAGCGTGCCGGCGACATCGGTCAGCAGCCGACCGGTGGCGTCGAATTCGTGTGAGGCCTCGATTCCGGTCTGTAGCTCGGGCACACCGCGAACGTTAGCTCCGCTTGAGCCCCGGCACCATCTCCCAAATCGCGTCGGCTGAGCTTGATTTGGGCGATCACTCAGGCGGTGTGACCGAGAAACGCGGTGAAGGCCCTGGCCGCGATGACGGGGTCCTGGAACAGGAACGCGTGTCCGGCGTCGCGGAAGCGCACACTCGTGGCGTGGGGGATCCGCTTGAGCAGGATCTGCGAGTTGACCGGTGGGATGACCACGTCGTCGGTGCCGTAGGCGACGAGCGTGGGAGCGCGCAGCGTGGGTAGGCGCGCGTAGCTGCCCTGGCCTGGGCCATCCCAGTGCGTGCGGACGGCCGTCTTCTGAGCGGCCTTGGTCGCCGCCGAGATGGTGAACGCCTGTGCGGTCAGGCCTGGCTGAGACGCGATCGCGGCAATCCAGGCCTGGCCGGCAGCGACCTGGTTGGCGGGGAAGAGGATCGGGAGCAACTCGGGAACGGTTGTCGCGGGATTCGTCAGCGTGCGCTCGACCGACGGCTGGTCGGGCGTGGCGTGCTGGGAGCCGGCATTTGTGGCGGCGAGAATCAGCCGCCGCACCATCGCGGGGTGGTCAAGCGTCAGCTCTTGAGCGATGAATCCTCCCATCGACCATCCCAGGACGTCGATGCGGCCGAGCTTGAGAGCATGGACCACGCCGTAGGCGTCCTGCGCCATCAAGCGAACGCTGAGGTGGTTGACCGGCCCGGTCGAGTCGCCCGCGCCGCGGTTGTCGAGCATGATCACTCGCCGGCCTTGGGCCAAGCCGCTGACGAGCGTGGGATCCCACTCTGCCATCGTCGCGCCGTATCCGACGATCATCAGCAGCGGTGTGCCCCGTGTCGTGGGATTGAAATCGCGGTAGGCGATCGTCGCCCCGTCCACGCGCAGGAAGCGAACAGCGGGTGCGACCGCCGAGCGTGAGACCGAATCCCGGGCGAGCGCGGGGCCGACGATCGCCGCGCTGGCCAGGAGCGCGACGAGCATGACGCTGCATCTGAGGAGAACGGGTGCTCGTGTAGGGCGATGCATCGACTCGGCTCCTGACGCGATGGAGTGGCGCTGACCGCGGTGGTCAAAGCGCTAGCGCCGGCCGAGAGCTCGAGCCGGAAAAGCACCGCTCGCCGAGGGCTGAGACGAGCCTGCAATCGAACATACACTCACGTCGGCTCGTCACCCCAGGGGTTTGCCGACCCGTCGTGTGGATTTCTACTCGACTGTGGGAGAGCGCCACCGGCCGCCCCCGTGGATGGATGCGCGGTGTTTGCGACGGCTCCTGTGGTGTTACAGCAGTCCGACGAGCATCAGCACGGCGGCGCCGAGCACCACCAGACTCGGTAGCGTCCCCACAGCGGTGCTGCTCACCGTGGCCCCGTCGATCGGCTTGACGGGCGTCAGGAGCGACGCGGACATCACCAGCCCGGCGGCGCCGAGGCTGCGGGCGATCGGTACAGCCAGCCAGGTCGCGAGCAAGAGCAGCACGATCGCCAGTATCCCGACCGCGGTGGGACCGGCCCAGTGAATGTCCGTCGCCTTGCCCGGGGCACGCGCGACGGGTAGCGGTGACCATCCCGCCCCGACCAGGGTCACGACGAGCCCGAAGGCGAGGGCGGGAGGCAACGTCTCCTGCCGCAGCGAGATGCGCTCATGCATCGCCGCGAGCTCGCGCACCCGCATCACCACCGCGATCAGGATCAGCACTCCGATCGCGAACACGGCCGTCGCGGCCCAGCCGTCGGTCGGGCCGGAGTGCAGGGGCCAGAGCAGGAATGCGGCGGTAGCCACGACACCGACCGCGGGGCTCCGCAGGATGGGAAGGCTCGGCACCTTCTTGTCGAGCGCGCCGATCACGTCGAACCATTTCTGCGCCCCACCGGGCTTCGCGCGCGACGCCAGCGACCGGGCAAGACCGAACGCGATCACCAGGATCACCGACAGACCGGCCGCCGCCACCGCGGCGTGAGTCTGCGAACTGGCGAACGTCCAGTTCGCCGGCAGCGGCTTGGACAGGTCGAGGTGGCTGATGTAAGTGGTGTTGTCCAAGAGCGGGACCGGTCCGCGCGAGCCGAGCTTCGAGTCGAGCGCTCGGGCGCGCGCGAGGCTCCCCTCGGAGGCGGCGACGTGCAGGGGGCCCAAACGCTCAAGCGCGACGCCGAGGTTGAACCACCCCGTCGCGTAGTCGCGGTTCGCTCCGACGGAGCGGCGGAGCGCCGCCACCGCCGCTCCGTTCTCGCCCCGCTGCATGAGCAGCACGCCGAGGTTGTTGGCGACCGGATACTCGGTCGGGTCTCGCGCGAGCGAGGCGCGGTCGTCCGAGATCGCCGCCGCACGATGACTGAGGTACTGCTGCGCCTCGGCTTCGGTCCACCAGAAGATAGGGTCACCGGGGTCGATGCCCGTGGCCGTGGCGGCCAGCCTGACGCCCATCGCCGGATCGCCGGTCGCGATGTCGGCAATCGCCTCGTTGTTGTCGAGGGCGTCGGGGACCAGAGGAACGGCCTCGAGGGCCTCGCTGGCAGTCGAGATTCCCGACTCCGCGTCGGACGCGACACCATAATCCTCGGTTGCCTGCAGCGGGTGTCCGGCGTCGAGCAGAGTGTCACCAGCTTGCTCCATGGCGAGGGCCGACAGCTCCGCCGCGACCGGTGGATTCCCGGTTTGCGCGCTCGAGATGCCTCCCCATCGCGCTGCCGCCTCATTCGCTGCCGCCAGCGTCGCGAGGGCCTCGGCGCGACGGCCGGCGTACGCGAGGGCGGTGCCCTGATCGAGCAGGCCCAGCGCCTCCGCCTCGCTCCAATGTCCGAATTGCAGACGCGCTCGGTTGACCACGATCGCGAAGTAGTCCGCCGCCTGGTTGTACAACCCGCGCAGAAAGGCGATCTCGCCCTCGCGCTGAAGCGCGAGCGCATCGCGCGGTTGTACTTCGGCCCACTCCTGCGCCGCCTCGGCGGCGTGGCGGAAGTTGCCCGCATAGCGCCATAGGTTCTGCCGGAGATCCTCCAGGTCAGAGAGCGAGGTGGGCGCCCCTATGCGTGTGGCGGCCTGGACGTGGCCGAGCTCGAGTTCGGCCACGCCGGCGAGGTCCTGGGGACCGTCGTCGAGCACTGAGTCGCAGTCCTGCTCGCCCGGTCGCAGGTCTACGAGCCGGCGGGAGAAGTCGCTCAACACCTGCGCCGGATGCCCTGAGAGCAGGAGGTCGACCAAGCGCGACCACCCCGGACACCATCGCGCCGACCCGCCGATGCCCTCCATCGGGACGAAGACCGGGAGGAAGGAGAGGTTGGCCACCGTTGAAGAAGGCGACATTTCTGGTTCGTCGATCACGACGATATCCGCCGGCTCCATCAGCCCAACGCCGGTTGAGAAGGGATCGGCCGCGTCCTCATCCCCGCTGGCGTCCTGCGCGGCGGCTGTGGCGGGATCGCTCGGAAACGCCGGAAACGGGGACGCGTACAGCTCGGCGCCGCTCGGAAAGCTGTGGACCGATGCCAGCCTGGCGGCCAAGGCGGCGGCCTGGGCGAAGCGGTGTCCACGCTGGAGGTAGTCCAGCAACCTCGCCTGCAGCTCGGCCGACGAAGAGTCGCCCGCGACCGCGCGGCGCTGGGTGGCGATCGCCGCGCCGACATCGCCGAGCTCGGCGAGGGCGCGCGCCAATCCGGCCCGGTTCTGGACGTTCGGCTGCAGCTGGAGGGCCCGCTGGTACAGCGCCCGGGCCTGATCAAAGTAATGGCGCGCCGTGAACGGCTCGCCGTCCTCGAGCTGGTAGCCGGCGAGCATGTCCGCGTCGCCCTCGCCGGCCCACGACGCGGCGACACCCGGGAACTCGCGCTGGAGCCGCTTGAATGTATCGAACAGCGCAGAATCGGCCGCGGCGCCGCCGAGGCTGGCGTCCACCTGTAACTGGTACTCCCCGAGCCCCCACAACGGCGTCGGGTCCGTTGGACATGCCGTCACGGCCTTGTCATACAGGCGCTCCGCCGGGTCGTTGATTTGGCCTGAGTCCGCGGCCCACAGAAACGCGAGGTTCAGCTGCGGAGCGCAGCCGCCGCCGCCAGACACCGCGTGCCTGAGCAGGTCAAGCGCGAGCTCACCGGCGTTCGCAAACGCCGGTGTGTTTTTCCCCTGCCCCGACACGCCGGTCGTGCTCGTCGCCCCGTTGATAATGAGCAGAGCGGCGAGATCATTTTCTGGCGCCGGCGGCGCCGAAGGAAGCGGCGGTAGACGCGGATCGAGGAATGTCACACGCGTCAATTCACGCTCGATCTGACGGACACGTCGCGCTCCAAACAGATCTCTCAACCGAGCGTCGATCGCGCCCAGCTCAGCCGCATGACCCCCCGCGACCAGCGACGCGACTTGCGACGAGCTCGCAGCGACGAACACCGGAAGGCCACGGACCTGATGCGCAGAGGCCCGCGCACGCAGCGGCGCCAGTTGCGCACCGACGACCGGAGCAACCGGTTGCGCATCCGCCGCCAGCCGCGAAGCGACAGGAAACAACACCAGCGCCAAGACCGCAAGGGCAAGCACCACGTCCCCCCACCACAGCTTCGTCCTGACAGCCGACGGCAAACGCGTTCCCCATTCAGCCACAGAACGATCTCGCAACGAGCCTATCCCCACGGCGAAAGCGCGTCAAGCGCACCGGCCATCGCGCTTCGCCCATCACGGTTAGCGACGCGCCCGTTGCGGTGGGATCGTGAGCATCGCGGCGCTCGCGGGGGGCAGGTTGATGGCGTACGGTGCGCTGGCGGCCGGGCTTGAGGCGGGCTTCAACGTGATCGTCGAGGTCAGACCGGCGAGCGAGCCCGTCGTGGTGTACGCACCGAAGCTCTGCCCGCCGAGCGTGATGCCGCGCTTGGAGTAGACACTGGGCGCCAGCAGTCGTTCGAGCTTTGCCGGCTCGGGCGGCGACTGCGTACGCACGAGCACCGAACTGGAGTCGGTGAGGCTGTCGTTGATCAGAACCACTCTCGTGTAACCGAACTTGCCGATGGTCGCCCAGACGCGTGTCTGCCCGGTGTCCGTCTGCGCGACCCGGACCAGCTTGGCCCCGGGGCGGGCGGCCTGGGAGAACATGAGCAGTCCGTAGTACTCGGGCCGCACGGTTCCGATCCAGCGACCCTTCACACGACTGAATCCGAACAGCTGGTTCGCGGTCCCGGGGAAGGTGTGGATGTTGACGCCGTCGATGCCGTCGGACACCGATTCGAACAGCGCGTTCACGGCCCATAGGGCTGAGGCGAACACGTCGCTCACGCCCGGTTGGCCACCGCACGTAACCGAGTTCATCTCGTCGATGCGAATCGGCGTGTGATGGGCGTGCGCGACCAACGCGTATTGCGCCAGCGCTCTGGTCAGTCGGCTCGGGGGATGCGGATTGAGCAGGTTGGGGACGGTGGGGTAACCGGGCAGACCCGAAGCGGTCAGACACTTGTTCAGCCAGTAGCTGTGCACCGTCACCGCGCCGAGGGGCGGCTCGGCAGACAGGAATTGCGGGAGGCCCCTCAGCCACCAGTAGTTTCCACTCGAGGGTCCGGCGACGGGGACTCCGGCCATCGCTCGACGAAAGCGCGAGAACTCAGCTGTGAATGTCTGGAGGTCGTAGCTCGCGCGTCGCCCGGGCACCGCCACGCCCCGCGCAGTGGTGTACCAGGGCAGGATTGAGTATTGCTCGGGCTCGTTGCCGAGTTCGAGCGCGGCAATGTGCCGACGCCCGATCCCCGTGAGCAGCGCGTGCGCTTCAGCGGCCTGGATGACCGGGCTGTTGGCCTCGAGATTGATCCCCAGGATGTAGCGCAGACCGGTCGACTGGGCCAAGGCCCGCGCGACCGCGAGCCAGGTCGGCGTGATGTTGTAGGTGATCCCCCGAGGGCGCCGCAGCTTCGGGACCGGCCACCAGGTCCAGTCCGTGCTGTCGCCCCCGATCCGCAACACCGGGGCCTGATGAGGATTGAGATTGCGAACCAGTCGCACGAACACGGGGTTGATGGCACGCGGGTCGGTGCCGGCGTAGGACAGCATCGTTCGGTATTCGAGCGACAGGCCGACGAACCCCGCCGGGATCGGCCGCCCCTGCCCCGCAGAGCCGACGGTCACTACCGCGGGCGGTGCCGACGGCCTCGCGGCCGGCGGCCTGGCGATCGCCGACGCCGCGTCCGGGCCGAGCGCCGGCGCTGCCACCATCACTGCGAGCGCCAGCGCGTACCGGCAGCGATTCATTCCCATCGATGTGTCCCGTCAGCGGGCCTGCCACTGTCATTCTTGGCCACCTTCGCTCCTCCGGCTGTCGCCCCAAAACGCAACCCTACTGACCCCCCGGACCAGCCGGACCATCATCGGTCAGTGGCCACGCGGTGGTGTAGGCCCCGGGCGTCAGGAGTCGTGCTCGGCGAGCCCGTCCCACGGGTCGACGGCCGCCGTCCGGGACCGCGACCGCGGCGGTCTCAGCGAGGCCGGCAGCGGGGACCCGTGTGCCAGGGCAACCGTCTCGAGCTCGCGATGGGCGATCACCGGAACCCCGAGATGCTCGGCGATCTGCGTCACCACGCGGCGCTTTCGACCTCGGGTCGGCGGCAGATCCAGTCCCACGATGCGGGCGTGCTCGGCGCGCACTCCGGTGGCGTGCGCTTCTAGCCGTCCCCACACCACGACGGCTCCGCCGACCAGATCGCGCGTCATCACCGAGGCCGTGCGGGGACACGGGTCGTAATAGGCGTAGATGCCGCAGGTGCACCCCCGGGCGGGCGTTTCGGCCGGATCGTGGTCGCCGAGGGGGCAGCGGGCGATCATCTCCGACGCCGCCCAGGGCGTCGTGCTGAACATTGATCTCAGCGCTCCGTCAACCAGGCGCCAATGGCGAAAGCCGATGATCGGCTCGATCAGGTCCGGCGCGAATTCCAGGCCTGAGGGCCGGCCAACCGGTCTGGGCCTCCGCGGAGGCCAGCCGCGATGCTCGCGCGCCCGTTCGGTCGCCACGCCCGCCCGGGTGCGCTCCCGGGCCAGTACGCGGTCAAACCGCGCCAAGGCCCCAAACACGCCCGGCATCGGCTGCCCGTCCGCGCCGGCCGTCTCGATCCCATCCTCGAGGCTGCAGAGCCCGATCTCGCGTTCCTCGAGGTGGGCGGCCGTCGCGATCAGGTCGCGCAGTGAGCGGCCCAGCCGATCGAGCCGGCACACCACCAGGCAATCACTCCCGTCACACAGCTCGGACAGCGCACGCTCGAGCTCGGGGCGCTCACGCCAGGACCCCGCATCGGCAAACACCCGCTCACACCCCGACGCGCGCAGCACGTCGAGCTGCATCGTCAGGCCCTCGCGGTCCTCGCTGCTGGCGTACGCGTAGCCGATCAACACCCCCAAATCGTCGCACGACACTCGCTGGGCCGTGCACCTCGTCCAGGCCTCAACGTGTACGTGACGGTGAGGCTCCGTACCGGTCACACTCACGACGATGGGCGGTCGGGGTCGCCGGGCGGTGTGTGAGAGGTCTCACGCCGCCGAGCGGCAGGAGCGGCCAGAGTGTCGTGCATGCTTCGTCTGATCGGTCTCGTGGTGTCAATCGGGCTCGCCGACTCGGTCAACCCGACCACGGTCGGCCCGGCGCTCTTCCTGGCCGGCGGGGCGCACGCTCGCCGCCGCGTCGCCGAGTTCACGTTCGCGGTCTTCGCCGTGGACCTGCTGGGGGGCGCCGTGATCGCGCTCGGCCCGGGTCGGTTCGTGCTCTCGTTGTGCCCGCATCCCCGCGGTCGGGACGCGCATGTTCTCGAGCTTGTGGCCGGCGCGGCGCTGCTGGGAATCGCGATCGTTGTCTGGTCGCGACGGCGGCGGCTCCCCCGACCGCAGCCTCGGCCCACCAACCCGAAAGGCCGCTCGAGTGCGTTCCTCGGGGCGACGATCTCAGCTCTGGAGCTACCGACGGCCTTCCCTTACTTCGCCGCCATCGCGGCGATCGCCGGGTCAGGCTTGGCTCCCTCGCGTCAGCTCGTCCTGCTGGTGCTGTTCAACCTGTGCTTCGTGCTCCCGCTGCTCGGGATCATCGTGATGTTGCTCGTCGGCGACCGCGCGGCGTCCATTCTCTCCACGGTCCGCGACGGGCTCCAGGCGCATTGGCCCGCCGTGCTGGCCGGGGTCGCATTTCTGGCCGGCGTGTTGGTCGTGACCGTCGGGGTCGCGGGCCTATCGGGGCACCATCGCTTCGGGCCGTTCATGTGAGCTGCGTGGCCCACACCACCTGAATGATCCGGTCAGCCATGAGCTTGGGCCGAACGCTCGATCGAAGGACTTGACGGCTGACTCATCGTGACCTCCCGGGTCGCCTAAACCTGAGAAGTCACCTCCTGCTGTTCGCACCAAGCGCGAACCTCCGGACTGATGCCCTCGCAGATCGAGCATAACGCTCGTGTCAACTGAGCAAGCCGAGCACAGGTGGACTGACGCTATCTGATCCAGGAAAGCTGACCGTCACCGCGAGGCCGCCATCGGGCTGGGGGCGAGCGGTGAGGGTGGCGCCGTGGGCGGTGGCGATCGCGCGGACGATCGAGAGGCCGAGTCCGTGGTGGCCGTCGGCGCTGGCGGTGCGGGTGGCGCCGATGCGCTGGAACGGCTCGAACAGCCGCTCGAGCTCGCCCGGGGGAACCTCCGGTCCGGTGTTGGTAACCGATAGGAGCGAGTGTCCGGCGACGGTCGCGGTAAAGATCTCAACCTGCCCGCCGGCGAGGTTGTACTGCACGGCGTTGTCGATCAGGTTGGCGATCAGACGCTCGATCAGAGCCGGATCGCCGGTGATTGGGGCCGGCATGAGCGCGGTGGTGAGCGCCAGTGAGCGACGCTCGATGTCCGGGCCGCGAGTCATCACCAGCTGGCCGGCCAGCGTGGCCAGGTCAAGCGGCTCGCGACGGTCCAGGGCGCGCTCGCTGCTGGCCAGTGTCAGCAGCGCTTCGACCAGCCGCTCCTGATCCCGTCCGGAGGCCAGCAGCTCCTCGCACGTGGCTCGCAGCGTCGCGGCGCTCGCGTCCGGGTCGGCGAGCGCGACCTGCAGCAGCGTCCGCTCGAGCGTGAGCGGGGTCCGCAGCTCGTGTGACACGTTGGCGACGAACCGCCGCTGAGCCTCGAACGACCCCTCGAGCCGCGCCAGCAGCTCGTCGACCGTGTCTCCCAGCTGCTTGAACTCATCGTCGGGTCCGGCGAGGGCAAGTCGTTCGCCGAGGTTGCCCGCGGAGATTGTCCGGGCGGTCGCGGCCATCTCGCGCAACGGGCGCAGCATCCGGCCGGAGACGAACCAGCCGAGCACGGCGGAGACCAGCGCCGTGATGACCAGCGCGACCCAGGACACGGCGAGTAGCCGGCTCGCATCGGCAGAATGCTG
>Ga0302325_10008976_pt1 | contig 21909 bp, 20 predicted proteins | sample Palsa_T0_2_FD_201948 | JGI IMG/M metagenome (GOLD analysis project Ga0302325, IMG submission 201948) | Peat permafrost microbial communities from Stordalen Mire near Abisko, Sweden - Palsa_T0_2 | ecosystem: Environmental > Terrestrial > Soil > Palsa > Peat permafrost | place: Sweden: Abisko...
AAGAGCTCTGCGAGACGGCGGCGGTGGCGACTGCGTAATGGTGCGCCGACCGCATAGAACGGATGCGCGAGAGCGCAGACGATTCCGTTGGCGTCGAGATATTCAGCGCAATCCTCGACATCACCGCCGTGCAGCTGGAGCCACTCGTGGTCGGCGGGCGTGATGTCGAAGCAGAGGACGTGAACCGCCTGCGGCTCACCACGGAAGCGCGCGGTCAGCTCCTCGGAGATGAACACGTCGGCGCGATCGGCGATCTCGACCACACCATCGATCGTGTCGTGGTCGGTGATCGTCACGAAGTCCATCCCGCGTCGCTTCGCGAGCTCGTAAACCTCCTCGGGAGGGGTTGCGCATTCGGGCAGGCCAAGCGCGCGCTGTACGCCAAGGCGTGATACCGCCGACGCCGTGGAGTGACAGTGCAGGTCGACGCGAGCTTCGAACCGCTCTTCTCTGGTGCCTTCTGTGTTGGTCATGTGATCATGATTCGCCTGCAAACCGGGCGTTTCTGTGACCAGACGGTGAACTCTTCTCCGTGCTATCAGGATCTTCACGACTTGACCTGGCGCGACTGCTGAACTGCCAGTCGCGAGCCTGACCATCTCGCCAGCGAGCTCTCGAGCCCCCGGGCAGCGATCAGGGGGTACGGCGATCCCCATCGGGTCGCGCCCGAGGGCCACAGCCGGCTGGTGCCCCGGGCTCAGGACATGGGCCCGGGGCGCTTGGCCGAACCCTGCAGCCAGCTCGTTCACAACCAGCTCAGGCCGCTGGATGACCCGCCCGACGAGCCGCGGCCGCCGCGGGAGCCATGTCGTGACGGGCGGCGTCGGGCGACTCATGCCGGTCGGGGGACGCAGTCAATGATCTAGGATGGGCTCTGCTGATGGCGCTGCTCGAGACAGACCGCCTCGAGAGAGCTCGCGAGCAAACCCTCGCCTTGGTCGCTGCGGTCTCTGATAGCGACCTCGAGCGCGTGCACTCGCCGTTGATGAGCCCGTTGGTCTGGGATCTCGGCCACATCGCTGCATTTGAGGACCTCTGGCTCGCGCACCGCCGCCGCGGTCTGCCGCTACTACACCCCGAGCTGCTCGGTGTCTACGACGCCTTCGAGACGCCGCGCGCGCGGCGCGGCGAACTGCCCTACCTGAGGCGCGCGGAGGCCGAGCGCTTCCTTGGCGCCGTCCGCGAGCGCGTCCGCTCACTAGCGCTCGCGGCAGACGAGCCATTGGTCGAGCTCGTGCTGCGCCATGAGCGTCAGCATGCTGAGACGATGCTCCAGACCATCGCGCTCGCGGCTCTCGACGGCTGGCACCCCGCCCGCGTCGACGACGCGGGGTCCTACGGCACTGCAGCGCACTACAGCGGGCTCGACCTCGTCGAGGTGCCGGCCGCGACCGTTCCGATCGGTTCGGGCGGCGACGGCTTTGCCTACGACAACGAACAATCTCAACATCAAGTAGAGATTGAGTCTTTTTTTGTCGGCCGCGTGCCCGTCACCAACGGCGACTGGCTCGAATTCATCGCCGACGGCGGCTACCGGCGGCGCGACTGGTGGACGGCTGAGGGTTGGCAGTGGCGGAGCGAGGAACGAGCCGAACGCCCTGGACAGTGGATCTCGGACAGCGCCGAGCGTCGACTTGGCGGAATCGAGCCGCTCGATCTGAGCACCCCGGTGGTGCACATCTCCTGTCACGAGGCGGAGGCGTTTGCGCGTGCGCGCGGCGTGCGCCTGCCAACAGAGGTCGAGTGGGAGACCGCGGCGAGCTGGGATGGTGACGCCGCGGTCAAGCGAGCCTGGCCATGGGGCGATGAGGCGCCCGAGCCACGGCACGCGAACCTGATCGAGTCTGCACTGTTCGCGCCACTTGCAGCCGGCGCACTTCTGGACGGCGCCGCGCCATGCGGGGCGCTCGGCATGATCGGCGACGTCTGGGAGTGGACTGCCAGCTGTTTCGGCGCCTACCCGGGGTTCACCGCCGATCCCTACCGCGAGTACTCCGAGGTCTTCTTCGGGTCCGATTACCGCGTGCTGCGCGGTGGCTCCTTTGCGACGAGCATTGATGTCGTCACGCCGACATTCCGCAACTGGGACCTTCCTGAGCGCCGCCAGATCTTCGCCGGCGTCAGGGTGGCGGCGGATCGGGCATGAGCCCGCGCATGCGTACCGCGCCGCAGCAGATCACGATCGACCATGCGTTCGAGGACGCCGCGATGCGAACGCTTCCCGAGGACGCGCTCGACGGGCTGACTCAGCCGTTCAAGGAGCTCCCGCCGAAGCACTTCTACGACGCCGTCGGCGCCGCGCTGTTCGAGCAGATCTGCGAGCTTCCTGAGTACTATCCGACTCGCACGGAGCGGGCGATTCTCGAGCGCGCCGCCGACGAGATCATCGCCGTCACGGGCGCCGGGGAGCTGGTCGAGCTCGGGTCGGGCAGCGCGACGAAGACGCGCGTCCTGCTGGACGCGATGGCGCGCGCGGGAACGCTCGAGCGCTACGTGGCGATCGACGTCACCGAGAGCGCGGTGCGTGAGAGTGGCCTGCGGTTGATCGAGGAGTACCCGGGCCTCTCGGTCCACGGGCTGATCGGTGACTTCGAGCGCCACCTCGGCCGCCTGCCCGCGCCACGCGCGCGCCGGCTCGTCGTGTTCCTCGGCGGCACGATCGGGAACTTTCGCCCCGGCGCCCGGCGTCGCTTCCTGCGCGCCATCTGCGCGCTGCTCGAAGTCGACGACCGCCTGCTGCTCGGAACCGACCTTGTCAAGGACCGGGCGACGCTGATCGCGGCCTACGACGACCAGGCCGGAATAACGGCGCGTTTCAACCGCAACATCCTGCACGTCCTCAACCGCGAGCTCGGTGGCGACTTCGCGCCCGACGAGTTCGACCATGTTGCGCTGTTCGACGATCGCAACGAGTGGATCGAGATGCGGTTGCGCGCGCGCTCGCGCCAGAGCGTCACACTCCCCGGGATCGGCCTCCGGGTGGACTTCGCCGCCGGGGAGGAGCTGCGCACCGAGATCAGCGCCAAGTTCACCCGAGCGCGCCTCGAAGCGGATCTCGCGGCCGCTGGGCTGGCGCTCGAGGACTGGTACACAGACCCGCGCGGCTGGTTCGCCCTGTCGCTCGCGCGCCGCGCGGCCTAGAGACCCAGATCTCGCACGCCCAGCTCGTCGAAGCCGACGTGGTGGGCGAGCTCGTGGCGCACCGTGCGTGTCACCTGCTCGCGCAGCGCGTCGGCGTCGCGGCCGAAGTCGCGCCGCAGCGAGTCGCGGAAGATCACGATGCGGTCGGGATGGTTGTCGCGGCCGCCGGCGTCGCCCTGGTAGAGGCCGTAGAGCCCAGCTTTGCGTCCGCCGGAGGAGATCACCACGGCGACGTGGCGTAACGCGTTCTGCAACAGGTCCGGGAGCTCGTCGAGCGCATCGCGCACAAGCTCCTCGAAATCGCTGTCGTCGAGCGGATCGAGGTCCATGAACTCGAGCTCGTCCGGGTCTGCGGCCAGGCCGCTGCCCGCCAGGCGCTCGCTGCGCTGAACGATCAGCTCGAACTCCTGCTCGCTCTCACGCCAACCGGCGATGCGCGTGCTGATCAGCTCGACGATTGCGGCCAGGACGATCAGTCCGAGCACGATGATCGCAACGAGCTCGAGCACCCGCAGCAGCGTCGAGTGGATCGGTGGGCTCGCGATCAGCGCGACCAGCAAAGCGACGAAGATCCCACCGGCGAGGGCGCGGCCGATCGTCTTCAGGTTCGTCTGGCTTGGTGGCATCCTCGACTCGTAAGGTAGCTGCCGCCGGCGCTGGGGTCGTATTCTGCCGGGACAGATGGGCGCATTCGAGAACCCCCAGATCGAGGTCAGCCCCGAGCGGGCGAGGCAGCTTGCTGCTGACGGAGCCACCTTCATCGATGTTCGCGAAACCTACGAGCGCGACGCCGGCTACATCCCCGGTACCCGCCACATCGAGCTGGAGCGGCTCGCCTCCCAGGCGGACCAGATCGACCGCTCCGCCCCCGTCGTCTTCCACTGCCGCCTGGGCGTCCGCTCGGCGATGGCTGCGAGCGCGTTCCGATCGGCCGGCTACGACGCGTTCACGATGGCCGGCGGGATCCAGGCCTGGGTCGACGCTGGACTGCCGATCGAGCCCGAGGACGGCTACGTAGCCGAGCATTGATGCGGGCGAGGCCCGGGGACGGCCTTCGGTCGTCGTCCTCGTCAGCCCGCCTGGGCTCGCGACGGGATTTGGCTCGCGACGGGGTTCGCCGCGCTTCAGAACAGCAGTGCGTGGAGGAACCGCTGGTTCGTGCGTCCGACAATCGTCGTGTTCGGGTGCAGTCCGATGTCACGCTCGACCGTCGTCGCGTACGGCATGACTACCAGGAACAGGTAGACGCCGAGCACGATCGTGGCGATGCGCATGCGCCGCCCGGCGGCGAGTGCAGCGAACGGCAGCAGCCAGAGCAGGTACCAGGCAAACTCCCAGCTCAGCGTCAACAGCAGCGCGAGCATGGCACAGCCGCACGGCAGCATCCAGTCGTGCCTGCGCCAGGCCCAGATCGTGCAGATGACGACGACCACGGCGAGCGCGATCGTGAACGCGCTACGGACGCCCGGCGACGCGCCGCCGTCGCCGACGATGTAGCCAACGATGTTCGGAATGCTGCCCGGCACGACGAGCGCATCCTGCTGGCTCAAGTCGGGCACGTTCAGACCGAAGGCGGCGATCGAGGCTGCGCCAAGGCCTGCGGCGCCGATCAAGACACCGGCTGCCAGTCGTAGCCTGCGGGCGCTGCCCGCCAGCACGATCGGGATCAGAATCACTGCGGACGCCTTGATCGCAACCGCCCCGACCAGGAAGACGCCGCCGCTGAGCTCCCACCACCAACCCGGCTCCCCGACCCCAAGCGGTCGCGGCGCGCCGTCAATCCACGAGATGACGCGCCGCGACGCGTAACGCAGCCCCACGGCCGTGGCTGCGGGCGCGGCCGCAGGGGCAGCGGGTCCGGCCCGAGCGCGGCGCACGCGTGCCTGGATCAGAAGATAGATCCCGAGCGTCACGAGGAACATCATCAGGAAGTCACTGTGGTCGGCGCCGAGCCCCCAGACGAGCACGATCGGGTTCAGCCCGACGAACAGCGCGGCGCCGAGGCGGTGGCGCCCGAGCAGGCCGGCCGACGCCCAGACCAGCCAGACGGTGGCGAGGCTCGTCAGCAGCAGTGCGCCCTTCAGGACCCAGAATGAGGCGGCGATGCCCAGCGGCACGACCGCCATCGAGATCAGCGTCAGCAACGGCCCATACGGGCTCTCGAGCCCGTGCCAGTTGCTCAGCGCGAAGACCGGGTCGTTGTGAGGCTCCAGCGCCGGGATCGTCGTGTACGGATTGAGGTGGTAGAGAATCTCCATCCGGCCGTAGTTGAGGTAGTTGAAGATGTCGGTCAACGGCAGCGGCGGCGAGAGAAAGAAGATGACCTGCAGCACGACGACGGCGCTCAGGGCAAACGCCGGCCGCATGCGAGGAGCGCAGATCAACACGGCGACGTAGGCGAGGTACATCGTCGCGACGCCGGCGGTGAGAACGACCTCCAGCGTGCCGGAGCCCAACGTGATCCAGCTCGTGAGCGGCGCGAGCGGGCCCGACAGCCAGGTTGGATAGTCGCCGGGGCGCGCCGTCGGCGAGAGGTAGTCGCGCGGGAGTTGCGAAGCTGCGAGCGACGCGATGATCAGGCTGATCAGGATCATCGCCGTCAGCGCGGCTGACGAGACGGCTGCCGCGGCGCTGGTCTTGACCGCGTCGCCGCTGTCCGAGGCGAGCCGGTCGGCGCTCGGCGCAGGCGCGCTACGACCGCTGCCGGCAACCGGCATCCGCTGCGTTCCGGCGCTGGCGTCAGCGAGCACCATCCGTGACCCGGCAGCCCTCGTGTCGCCTTGCATTACGGCGCTTCGCGCTATCTGGCTGGGCTGGCGCAGGTCAACGTCAGGCGAGGATACCGCCCGACCGTGCTACGTCGCGAGGAGTCGCGGCGACGCGCAGCGGAGCCCGTCACGCGGACGGGCTCCGTAGCGTCGCTCAGCAGTGAGTGGTGCGCCGAGTGCTACAGCGGTACGACGTTGACGGCCTTGGGGCCCTTGTCGCCGGCTTCCGCATCGAAGGACACCTTGGCGCCCTCCTGCAGCGAGCGATAGCCCTCGCCGACGATTCCTGTGTGATGGACAAACAGATCCTTGTCGCCATCGTCAGGCGTAATGAACCCAAATCCCTTGTCGTCGCTAAACCACTTCACGGTGCCCGTAGGCATTGCGTTCCTCCACTGTCTTGATCGTGCTGCGACGCGGAGGACGCTTTGAAAGCTTCGACTGCGAGCGCTCGCACTACTTGGCCGGATTTTCCGGCCTCTTGCACTGAGTCACGCTAGCAGGTCGCGGACGTTGCAAGGCGTCGCGATCGGCTGGACGCTACGCTTAGATCATGGGCACGAAAGTCGATAAGACAGAAGAGGAGTGGCGTGCAACGCTAACTCCCGAGCAGTTTGAGGTTCTGCGCCGCCGCGGCACCGAACCGGCATTCAGCGGCGAACTGAACGCAAACAAAGAGTCAGGCGTCTACCACTGCGCCGGCTGCGGAGCAGAGCTGTTCCGCTCCGACACGAAGTTCGACTCCGGCACCGGCTGGCCGAGCTTCTGGCAGCCGGCCGATGGCGACGCCGTCCGCACCGCCGAGGACCGCGGCCTGTTCATGCGCCGCACCGAGGTGCTCTGCGCAACCTGTGAAGGTCACCTCGGCCACGTCTTCGAGGACGGACCGAACCCGACCGGCATGCGCTATTGCATCAACTCAGCCGCGCTCGATTTTTCACCTGAATCGTCGGAGTAGGCAAGTCCGCGGGGGGAACTTCCCGACCTCCGCCTGGCGGCCTCGGCGTGCTTACGGGTTGGCTCTCGGCATTAGCGCCGGCTGATGGGTAGCGGCGCGGCCAGCTTTCGACGGCTCGTCCCAGCGGGTGGGGAATGCGACGCCCGCGAGGCGCTGGAAGGGTGGCGTGACGAGCGTCCGGGCAGCGACCGAGAGCGCCCGCGCGGCCCGCGGTTGGCGCTCAACTTCGTCGCGAGCGTTGACGGGCGTGTGACGATCGGTGGGCGCTCGGCGCCGCTCAGTGGCCCGCCCGACCGCGAGTTGTTCCACGCGCTGCGGGCGCAGGTCGACGCGGTGATGGTGGGCGCAGGGACCGCGCGGATCGAGCGCTACGGCCCGATAATCCGCGACGCCGAGGTGCGCGAACGCCGCCTCGCCGCAGGTCTGCGCGAGCAGCCACTCGCGGTGATCGCGAGCGACTCGGTCGACCTCCCTTCGGATCTGCCGCTGCTCGCCGATCGGGACTCGCACGTAATCGTTCTCGGCCCCGGGAGCGCCACGCTCGACGGCGCGCTCGCGACCGTCTCCTACATCCGCTCCGAGAGCCTTGCCGGCGGTCTCGCCGAGCTGCAGTCGCGCTACGGCGTCGGGCTCGTCGTCTGCGAGGGTGGACCGACGCTCGCCGCGGGGCTGGCGCGCGAGAACGTCGTCGATGAGCTGTTCATCGCGATCTCGCCCCAACTCGTCGGTGGGGCCCCGGGCCCCACCGTGCTGGCCGACACGGGCGAGCCGGCGCCTCATGGGCTCGAGCTGCGCCAGCTGCTGGGCGCCGGCGACGCGCTGTTCGCGCGCTACATCGTCGGCTGAGCCGCGTCGCCGACGCGCGCCGAGACGGCGTCGAGCAGCTCGCTTGCGAGCCGGCCGCCGTCCGCGGGGTTGATCGGCGTGGCGCTGATCTTGACGATGACGTTCGGCCCGTCGAGCTCCTCGAGCGTTATCGACGGCCGTCGGCGCAGCGCCACCGTGAGGCGGTCCTCGAGCAGCTGCTGGAGCTCGAGCGGCGTCGTACCAGGCCGCAGCCGCGCCCGCAGGCTCACCGCGCTCGGCTCGCGCAACGGCGTCACGCTGACCGCGAGCACGACGCTGTTGGGGACGAGAACGCTGTTCTCGCCGCTCACGAACGTCGTGTAGAGCAGGCCGAAAGAGCGAGCGACCCCGTCGATCTGCCCGGCCAGCGGGCCGCCCTGGAGTCGTACGTGCTCACCGACCCGGAACGGCCTCGCGCTCAGCAGCACGAGGCCCGCAATCAGGTTGCCGAGCGTCTGCTGCGCCGCGAGGCCGAACACGACCGCTGTGAACGACGCCCCAATCGCGATCGTGGCGGTGTTCACGCCCGCAAAACGCAGGGCAACGAGGATTGCGGCGGCGAGCGTCCCCAGCCGCACGAGGAAGCCGATCGTGCCGGCCGTCGCGGGGTCGACGCGCTTGTTCAGCGACGGCAACAGCACGCGGCCGGCCTCCCGCGCGATCGCCCAGCCGAGGAAGAACAGCAGGATCACCGCGACGACCTGCGCCACGATCGTGACGCTCGTGGACCTGTAGCAGTTGTGGCCGGCGACGCAGTAGGGAATGTGGTGCGGCTTGATCCCGAGCAGGTTGGCGCGGTGGTCGTAGACAACGATCACGCCGGCAAAAAGCGCCGCGAGGCCAAGCACACCGGCGCGCGCCCGGCGTAGCGCTCCGCCGGTCAGCTCGGGCACGACGTCGCGCCAGTTCTCGATCCGTCCCGGCAGGCTCCCCCAGCGGTCGGAACGGTCGGGCGGCGGCGGTGAGTTGGGATCTGGGCTCATCTGGGGACTGAGGCGGTGAAACGCTCGGCGCGGGCGACGATAGCGCCGCCTGCGGCGCGAGTCGCCGCGCGAGGGTTTCGAACGACGACGCTGTGCTAGCCTCGGCGCCGATTGTGTGTTATGAGCCCTCGCCGATCTAAGGCTCAACCTTAGCTTGATGGGCGGAGGAAATGCTGCAAAATGGGGCCGGTGACATAACCCTCGGCTTATGAAGCGCTCGCGCATCATCGTCGTGCTGGCGGTACTTGCCGGCATCGTCCTGCTTGTCGTGGCAGGCATCTACTTCGCCGACAAGGCGGAGTCGCTGCCGTCGTTCTTCCCGGGACACCAGGCCGGCTCCACGACTCACCATTTCAAGCACGGAATCGCCGCGATCGTCGTGGGACTGGCGCTGTTCGCTTTCGCGTGGTTTGCCAGCGGGCCGCGCAAGGGTGGCGTGCGGGCGTCTTAGTCGACAGTTCAGATCGCGAACACCACAAGGCAGACGGTTCCGAGGCCGACGCAGTAGATGCCGAACGGCCACAGGCGGTTGGTCGTGAGGTAGCGCAGCAGGAAGCGGACGGCCACAACTGTGACGGCCGCGGAGCAGAGGGCCCCGACGAGCGCCTGCCCGCGTACATCGTGGCCCTGATGCCCCAGCAGGTCGGGCAGCTTGAGGACCGCCGCCGCGCCGATGATCGGCGTCGCGAGCAGAAACGCGTAGCGCGCCGCATCCTCGTTCGAGAGGCCGAACAACAGCCCGCCGCCCATCGAGAAGCCCGAGCGCGAGATGCCAGGAACGAGCGCTGCGGCCTGTGAGAGCCCGACCGCGCCGGCGCGCAGGAACGAGAGTCGCGCGATGCGCTCATCCGAGTCACCCTCCCAGTCGCCTGGTGCCGGGGGCCGCGCCCTGAGGCGCTCGAAGACGAACAGCGCAAGGCCGTTCACGATCAGGAAGCAGGCCGCCGCGACCGCCGACGCGAAGAGCTTCTGCAGCGGGCTTTGAAGCGCCAGGCCGATCAGGCCGACCGGGATGGTGCCGGCTATCAGCAGCCAGCCGAGGCGGGCGTCGGTGTCCTCGGCGCTGATCTCGCGCGCGGCCAGCGAGCGCAGGATGCCGCGCACGATGCGGACCCAATCGCGCCAGAAGTAAACGAGCAGAACGATCGCGGTGGCGAGATGGAGCGCAACCAGAAAGCTCAGGAAGTAGCCGTCGTTCTGGTGGATGTTCCAACCGAAGAGCCGCGGAAGCACGACTGCGTGGCCGAGGCTCGAGATCGGAAACGGCTCGGCCACCCCCTGAATGACTCCCAGGATCACCGCTTGGAAGTAGGAGATCGGGTCGTGCACGAGTCGGTCAGACTAGCCCAAGGACTCCAGCACGCGGTGTTCGCGCTCGTGGGCGAGGACGCCGATGGCGCCCGGTGCGAGGACGAACAACGCCCCCTCAGCCGGCGCCAGCGCGAGCCAGCGCGCGATCAGGACGCGCAGGAAGTGGCCGTGAGAGAAAACGAGCACCGTGCCAGCGTCGGGCACGGTCGCGAGCACGCGGTCGGCGCGAGCACCGACCGCCGCGGCGTCCTCGCCATCCGGGCAACCGTCACGCCAGAGGTCCCATCCGGGTCGCTGATCGTGAATCTGCGCCGTCGTCAGCCCCTCGTAGTCGCCGTAGTCCCATTCCATGAGCTCCGCGCGCTTCTGCGCCGACCCGCTGAAGCCGGCGATCTCGCAGGTCTCCACGGCGCGCCGCAACGGGCTGCACCAGACCGCTGCAAAGTCGCGTCCGGCTAGGCGCTTGGCGAGCGTCTCAGCCGCGGCACGACCGTCGCCGTTGAGCGGCAGGTCCGTGCGGCCGGTGTGCTGGCCGCTTTCCGACCAGTCGGTGTCTGCGTGGCGGACGACGACGAGCTCGCCCAGCTTCACGCGGCTCCCGTCTGCGCCAGCGCGTCGGCGTCGGCGATCACGGTCAGCCGCTCTCGTACGAGCAGACTGGATGGAACTGCCTCGGTCGGCTCGCCGAGCGCGGCGGCGAGCGCCGAAGCCTTGCCTGGCCCGCTCGCGAGCAGCACACACGAGCGCGCGGCGCGCAGCACCTCGAGTGACAGCGATACCCGATCGGGCGGCGGCTTTGGTGCGTCGTGCACCGCCACGCAGGCGACGCCCCGCGCCGCGAGCGCGGGATTCCCCGGAAACAGCGACGCGGTGTGTCCATCCTCGCCGATTCCGAGCAGCACCAGATCGAAAACCGGTATGCGATGCGCGTCAGTCGGCAGGCGGCTGCGCAGCTCGCCCTCGTAGGCGTGCGCCGCCGCTTCGCCACCGAGTTCACCGAGGACTCGGTGAACAACGGCCCCCGGCGTGTGGCCGAGCAACGTCGCCGCGACCATGCGGTAGTTGGATTCCGGGTCGTCTGGCTCAACGCAGCGCTCGTCTCCGAACCACAGCTCGACACCCTCCCAGCTCGCCAGTGAGATCAGCGCATAGGTCCGCGCGGGCGTCGTCCCGCCATCGAGCGCCACATGCGCGACGCCGCGCGAGCTAAGCGCTGCCTCTACCTGCAGCTCGAAGAGTCCGGCCGCGGCGACGGAGACGGCCTCCAGATCAGCCCCACGGATGATCGTCGGCGCGCCGCTCATTCGAGCAGCGCGCTGGCGCAACGTAGTGCCTCAGCGTAGATTGGGTCGCCGACCAGCGACTGGCGGATGCCATCGCCGAGGATGCCGCCCTCGCCGCGCGAGGCGCCGAGCAGGCGCCAGGTCCGCTCCATGCCGTCAGCGTCGCGCTCGCTCGCGAGCAGGCCGCCGGGCCCGCGGTCGAGTGACAGTGAGCTGCCGTCGCGGAGGGTCAGTGTCAGGCCGGCGAGGCCGGGCACGTTCTGGCCGACCGAGTCGAGCGTCACGTCGACATCGCCGAGTCGGCCGTCGGCATGGCCCTCCCCGTCGCGGTGCAGCGGCGCCGCAGGCCACCCCAGACGCGAGGCGAACCAGCCACAGATCAGCAGTGCCGCGGCACCTGAGGCGAAGTGGTGGCGGACCGCGATGCCTGAGATCTCGCGCAGGCAAGCGCGCTTGGTCGGCGGATCGAACATCGTCGCGACCCGTTCGCGCCACGGCGTCGTGCGCAGCCAGGCGAGATCGACGACGTCGCGTGACTCGAGCAGGCCGGCGGCGCGGCGCAGCGCTGCCGCGACCTCGGGATCCTCGACCGAGTCGAGCAGCACGCTCTGCGAGACGGGGCGCAGCGCATCGACCGCGTCCCAGTGGCCGTGGGGAGCCCAGACGAGCGTCGGGATGTCCGTAACCACCAGCGGGTCGATGATCGAGTCAAGGTGGGGCAGGTGCTCACTACCCACATCGATCACGATCGTCTCGAACGTCAGCGCCAGCTCGCCGTCGGTCGGCGTCGAGTCCGCGGCCACGGTGGCCACCGCGTCGAGTGTCGTGCGTCGCTCGCTGACTGCACAGACAATCGTGCGCGAAGCGTGGTTGCGCCCGACCTGCCGCAGCCGGTTTGCGATCTCGCCGCTCCACTGGCGATCGACGACACAGACGAGGTTGAGCACGCGTGCCGGGACGTAAGCCGCGCTCTCCGCGTGGCGCTCGGCCAGCAGCTCGCGCAGCGCGGCCTCGATCTCCGCCGGCGTGGTGTTCTCGGCCGTCCAGACGGTGTCGTTGACCGCGGGCATCGCCGCGGGATCAGATCGCGCGCCAGTGGTGACCGGGCAGCAGCAGCTCGTCGGCCTCGCGCGGGCCCTGGGCGCCGCTCGGGTACTGCGCCAGATGCTTGCGCTGGCGCTCCCACGCGGCGAGGATCGGATCGCAGATCCGCCATTGCGCCTCGACCTCGTCGTTGCGGGTGAACAGCGTCGCCTCGCCGCGCATCGCGTCGACGATCAACCGCTCGTAGGCCTCGGGGGACTGTGAGAGGAAGGCGGTGTTGTAAAGGAACTCCATGTTCACCGGGCGGATCCGCATCCGCGCTCCCGGGACCTTCGCGCCGAGTGACAGTGAGACCCCTTCGTTGGGTTGCAGCGTGAGCACGAGCTGATTCGGGCGCACGCCGGCGGCGCCGTCACGCTCGAAGGCGAGATGGGGGACGGGACGAAGCGTGACCGCGATCTCCGTCACCTTGCGCGCCAGGCGCTTGCCCGTGCGCAGGTAGAAGGGGACGCCGGCCCAGCGCCAGTTGTCGACGATCAGGCGCAGCGCGACGTAGGTCTCGGTCCGCGACCCCGGTGGTACGCCATCCTCCTCGAGGTAGCCCCGCACGTGTTCGCCGCCGCTGACCCCGGCGGCGTACTGGGCGCGGACGCTGATCTTCGAGACCTCGTCGTGTGCCGGCGGGCGGATCGCGTGGAGCACCTTGACCTTCTCGTCGCGCACGTCGTCGGCCGCGAAGGTCACCGGCGGCTCCATGCACAGCAGCGTCAGCAGCTGAAGCATGTGGTTCTGGACGAGGTCACGCAGCGCGCCCGCGTGGTCGTAGTAGCCGGCGCGGCTGCCGATGCCGAGATCCTCGGCGGCCGTGATCTGCACGTTCTCGATGAAATTGCGGTTCCACAGCGGCTCGAACATGCCGTTGGCGAAGCGAAACGCCAGCATGTTCTGCACCGTCTCCTTGCCGAGGTAGTGGTCGATTCGGAAGATCTGCTCCTCGGTGAAGACCGACAGCACCTCGCGGTTGAGGTCGCGCGCTTCGGCAAGCGAGGTGCCGAACGGCTTCTCGATGATGCAGCGGACCTCCGCCTGGTCGCTTTCGGCGAGACCCGCCGCGCCCAGCGCGTCGACGATCACAGGAAAGAACTCAGGCGCGGTCGAGAGATAGAACGCGCGCGCCATCGGCTCTCCGGCGGTCGCATCGAGCTCTGCGAGCGTGGTGGCGAGCTGGCTGTAGCCAGCCGTGTCGTCGAAGGCCAGCGTGACGTAGCGCAGCCCCGCGAGCAGTCCTTCGAGCACGGTGTCGTCGGGAGCTGTGCGCGAGAACGCGCGGATCGCCTCGGCTGCCTCCTCGCGGTACTCGGCGTCGCTCATCTCGGCCCGCGAGACGCCGACCAGGTTGAAGCGCTGGGGCAGCCCCCCTTCGCGGGCGAGGTTGTAGACCGCCGGGAGGAGCTTGCGCCGCGCGAGATCGCCGGTCGCCCCGAAGATGACGAGGTTCGTCGGGTGGACGGGCAGGCGTTCGAGGCCTTCGGCGAGCGGGTTGTCTAGCTCGACCGTCGCCACCTACGTGCCCGCCTTCTTCACCGCGTGGCCGCCGAACTGGTTACGCAGCGCGGCGAGCACTCGCGCCGCGTAGTCGCCGTCCTCGCGCGAGTAGAAACGGGTGAAGAGCGCGGCGCTGAGGGCCGGCGTCGGCACGTCCCTGTCGATCGCGTCCTGGAGCGTCCAGCGCCCTTCGCCCGAGTCGTCGACCCAGCCCTCGAGTTCCGCGAGGTCGTTGCCGTCGGCGTCGAAGGCCCTCGCGGCCAGCTCGCACAGCCATGAGCGGACGACGGACGCCTGGTTCCAGAGGTGGGCGATCTTCGCGTTGTCGAGCTCGTACTCCGAAGCGTGGAACAGCTCGAAGCCCTCGGCGTAGGCCTGCATGATCCCGTACTCCACCGCGTTGTGGACCATCTTCACGTAGTGCCCGGCGCCACTCGGACCGAAGTGATGCCAACCGTACTTGCCGATCGAATGCAGGCTGTCCTCGCTCGTCGGCGGCGCCAGCACGTCGAGTATCGGCGCCAGCCGCCGGACCGCCTTCGTCGGGCCGCCGACCATCATGCAATAACCGTTCTCGAGGCCCCACACGCCGCCGCTCGTGCCGACGTCGACGTAGTGGATCTTTTTCTTGCGCAGCGCCGCCGAGCGCAGCTTGTCGTCGGTCCAGCGCGAGTTGCCGCCGTCGACGATCGCGTCGTCAGGCGAGAGCAACTTGGCGAGCTCATCGACCGTCGACTGCGTCGCCTCGCCGGCCGGGACCATGATCCACACGGTGCGCGGGGGCGTGAGTTGTTTGACGAGATCCTTGAGTGTCGAGGCGCCGCTCGCGCCGCTCTTCTCAGCCCGTGCGACCGCCTTCGCATCGAAGTCGAACGCGACGACCTCGTGTTCGGAGTCCCGCCTGATCCGCGTGACCATGTTGCCGCCCATCTTGCCGAGGCCGACTAAGCCGATCTGCATCAGAGAGTCTCCTTGATCTGGTTGTGGAGCTTGCGCAACGCGCTCGCCGGGTCGCCCTCGAGGCGGACGATCTCGGCCGGCAGCTTGTGCGCGCGGAGCGTCTCGAGATCGCCCAGCGCCTGCGCGTTCTTGAGCGTGCGGAAGCTGAACGGCTGGCCAGGTATCTCGACGTCCTCGTCGGAATCGCAGATCAGTGACAGAAAGCGCCCGACCGGTGCTCCGCCCTTGTGGAGCTGGCCGGTCGAGTGCAGGAAGCGCGGTCCGTAGCCGAATGTGGTTGCGAGCTTCGTGCGCTCCATCAGCGTCGCGCGCAGCTCGGCGACGGCTTCGTCGAACTCGACGGAAGGCGTCACGTAGCCCATCACGGCGATGTAGCCCCCCGGCTCGCCACCGTCGAGCAGCGCCTTGACGGCGTCCGCCCCGGCGACCGGCAGCTCCGGCAGCGTGCCCGCCTCGAGCACGCGCTTGGTTGCGGCCTTGGCCTCGGCGACGTTCGGCTGATCAAACGGGTTGATCTCGAGCACCCAGCCGGCGACCGCGGTGGCGAACTCGAAGGTGAAGAACAGCCGCCCGAGGTCCTCCGCGGCGTTGACTGTCAGCGTCAGCGTCGGGTGCCCGGCGGCGCCGAGCGCGGCGAGCCGCTCGTCGGCCTGTGGATCGGGCTGCTCCCCGTCGCGCAGCTGGAGGAATACACGGTCCGAGCCGTAGGCCTCGCCAGCCAGCAGCGGCTCGTCGGCGACCGGCAGGATGCCGCGGCCCTGCTTGCCGGTGCTCTCCGCGATCAGCTGCTCGACCCACAGGCCGAAGCTCGAGACCGCGTCGCCGACAACGAATGTCAGCTTGTCGCGCCCGTGGCGGGCGAGCTCGCCGATCGCCAGACCGAGCCAGAGGCCGGGGTTTGAGGCGCTCGAGTCGAAATGGGCGCTGGCCTGTTCGGCGATGACCGCGCGTTCGAGCAGGGCGTGGATCGGTGCTCCGATCAGCGCCGCGGGAACCAGTCCGAACAGCGACAGCGCCGAGTAGCGCCCGCCGATGTTCGGGTCATTCTCGAAGGTCGCCCGGAAGTTGTGCTTCTGCGCCAGTTCGACCAGCGTGCTTCCCGGGTCGGTGACCGCGACGAAATGCCGGCCGTCAGGAACGAGCGCGTGGAAGTGGGCGAACAGCGACAGGGTCTCGATCGTGCCGCCGGATTTCGTCGACACGATGAACAGCGTGTGCTCGAGATCGATCTGCTGTTGAACGTCGAGGATCGCGTCCGGGTCGGTGGAGTCGAGTACGTGCAGGTCGAGCGCCTCGGGCGGCGCCCCGAAGGTTCGCCACAGCACCTCGGGGGCGAGACTTGAGCCGCCCATGCCGAGCAGCACGGCGTCCTTGAAGCCGTCGGCCGCGACGGCGCGCGCGAATTCGACGAGCTCGTCGGCGCGCTCGAGCATCGAGTCGGAGATCGTCAGCCAGCCGAGTCGGTCGCCGATCTCCGGGACGCCCGGGCCGCCCCACAGCGACTCGTCCTTGGCCCAGACACGGCGCGCGACGTCCTCGCTTGCGGCCAACTTGACGCGCTCGGCGATCGCGCCGGCGAGTTCGCTTGGGATCGACGCGGCGATCGCTTCGGGGCGTCCCGTGAGCACGGCTTGACGGGCGCTTTCGATTCCGGCGAGCAGCTTGTTCATCGGCGTGACAAAGGCGGCGATGCCCTGTTCCAGCAGCGTCTTCGTGACGTCGCTCATGTCGATTCCCGCCTGCGCGAGCGCCTCAAGCGCGGGGCCGGGGTCGCGCTCGGCGCTGCCCGCCTCGATCTGCCCACGCTCGGCAACGGCCAGCAGCGTCTTCATCGGCATCGTGTTAACGGTGTATGGCGCGACGAGGTTGTCGACGTACAGCGTCTCCGAGTACGCCGGATTCTTCGTGCCCGTGGACGCCCAGAGCGGGCGCTGGTAGAGCGCGCCGGCCGCGAGGAGGACAGCGAAGCGGTCGCTGTGAAAGATCTCCTTGAAGCGCTGGTAGGCCGCGCGCGCGTTGGCGAGCGCCGCGGTGCCGGCCAGGTCACTGCGGCCGAGCGCCTCCAGTCGCTTGTCGACCTCGGTGTCGACGCGCGAGACGAAGAAGCTGGCGACAGAGTGCACGTCGAGCGAGAGACCCTCGGCGTGGCGGCGCTCGAGCCCGCGGATGAAGGCCTCGGCGATCAGCGAGTACTGCTCGACCGCGAACAGCAGCGTGACGTTGACGTTGATCCCCTCGTAGATCGCCTGCTCGATCGCCGGCACGCCGGCATCGGTCCCGGGGATCTTGATCATCACGTTCGGGCGGTCGAGTCGCCGCCAGTAGTCGCGCGCCTGGGCCAGCGTACGCTCGGTGTCGTGAGCGAGGTCGGGCGCGACCTCGAAGGAGACAAAGCCGTCGCCTTCCTCGTCGTAGACCGGGCGCAGAACGTCGGCGGCATCGGCGACATCGGCCACCGCGATCCGCTCGTAGAGCGCGACCGCGTCGAGTCCCTCGCCAGCCAGCTCGCGCAGCGTCTCGTCGTAGTCCGTTGAGCCGAGGATCGCCTGCGCAAAGATCGCCGGGTTCGACGTGACGCCTTTCAGCGAGCACTCGTCACGCAGGCGCTCGAGCTCGCCGCTGGTCAGTAGGCCACGACGGATCTGATCCAGCCACGGGGCGGTTCCGGCGGCGGCCAGTGCCGCGAGGTTCGCGTTTTGCGTGTGGGGGAGGCTTGCCATCGCTTTCGTCCTCTCGACGTCAGGTTCCAATTAGCTCGTGTGCCCGCTTGACGATCGCCTCGGCAGTGATTCCGAAGTGGCGGTAGACGTCGGCGGCCGGCGCGGAAGCCCCGAAGCTGTGCATCGCGATGATCGCGCCGTTCTCGCCGACAAACCGATCCCAACCGATCGGGCTCGCCGCCTCGACCGCGATTCGCGGCGTGCCGGACGCGGCGATCACGGCCTGCTGCTCGTCGGCGGCGAGCTCGGCGAAGCGGTCCACGCAGGGCATGCTGACGACACGCACGCCAACGCCGTCGCGGCTCAACTGCTCAGCCGCCTCGAGGCACAGGGAGACCTCCGAGCCGGTGCCGATCAGCACGACATCGGGCTCGCCGGCGCTGTCGAGCAGGACGTAGCCGCCCCGCTCGATCGCGTCGTCGGGGATCGACTGCGGGTCGAGCACGGGCAGGCTCTGGCGCGACAGCGCGAGCACCGTCGGCGTATCGCTCGCAAGCAGTGCAAAGCTCCACGCGAGGGCGGTTTCGTGGGCGTCGGCCGGTCGCACTACGTTCACATTGGGGGTCGCGCGCAGGGCGACGAGCTGCTCGATCGGCTGGTGAGTCGGACCGTCCTCGCCGAGGCCGATCGAATCGTGCGTGAAAACGAAGGTCGCCGGCAGGCGGCTCAGCGCGGCGATCCGGATCGCGCCCTTCATGTAGTCGGAGAAGACCAGGAAGGTTGAGCCGTAGGCCCGCAGCCCGCCCAGGGTCAGGCCGTTGACGACCGCGCCCATGGCATGCTCGCGGATGCCGAAGTGGAAGTTTCGTCCGCTGTAGTCGGATCGCGTCACGCTGCCGGCGTCGGCGATCAGCGTCAGCGTCGAGGGGGCGAGGTCGGCGGAGCCGCCAACAAGGTTCGGCACGAGCGCCGCGGCGACCTGGATCACCGCTTCCGAGGCCTTGCGGGTCGCGATCTTCTCGCCCGGCTCGAAGCGCTTCAACAGCCCCTTCGGCAGCTTCGGCAGGCGCCGCGCGAAGACGTCCTCGAGCTCGGCCGCCTCGTTCGGATACGCGGCCGCGTAATCGGAGCGGCGAGAATCCCATTCGCGTTCGAGCGCCTCGCCGGTCGGGATCGTCGCGCGGAAGTGCTCGAGCGCCTCGCCGGGGACGAGAAACGGCGGCTCGGTAGGCCAGCCGTAGAACTCCTTCGTCAGACGGACCTCCTCCTCGCCGAGCGGCGAGCCGTGTGCCTCGCCGCTGTCCTGCTTGTTCGGCGAGCCGTAGCCGATGTGGGTGCGGCAGATGATCAGCGACGGACGGTCGGTGACGGCCATCGCCGCGCGCGCGGCCTCCTCGATCCGCTCGACGGCAAGATCCTCGCCGAGGTGCTGGACGTGCCAGCCGTAAGCCTCGTAGCGTCCACCGACGTCCTCGCTGAAGGCGACGTCGGTGTTGCCCTCGATCGAGATGTGGTTGTCGTCGTAGAACGCGATCAGCCGACCGAGCCCGAGGTGGCCGGCGAGCGAGGAGGCCTCGGAGGAGATCCCCTCCTCCTGGTCGCCGTCGGAGCAGATGGTGAATGTGTGGTGGTCGATCAGCTGGTGGCCCGGACGGTTGTAGCGCGCGGCGAGCATCCGCTCCGCGAGCGCCAGCCCGACGCAGGTCGAGATGCCCTGCCCGAGTGGTCCGGTGGTCGCCTCGATGCCGGCGGCGTGGCCGTATTCGGGGTGACCCGCGCACGGCGAGCCGAGCTGGCGAAAGTTCTTCAGGTCGTCGAGCTCGAGGCCATAGCCGCACAGGTAGAGGCAGGCGTAGAGGAGCATCGACGCGTGACCGCACGAAAGCACGAACCGGTCGCGGCCCGGCCAGGCCGGGTTGGCGGGGTTGTGGCGCATGACGCGCGTGTAGAGCGTGTAGGCGACCGGGGCGAGCGCCATCGGCGTGCCCGGGTGCCCGGAGTTGGCTTTCTGCACAGCGTCCATCGCGAGCGTGCGGATCGTGTTGATGCACAGCTCGTCGAGCTCTGTGTCGCGAGCGACTGTTGTCATCGCGTTTCTTTCTCGTAGGGGTCTGAGTGTGGATGGAGCTCGCTGCGAGCGAGCAGTGCAGCGCCGCGGACGCCGGCCTTCGGTCCTGAGCGGGCGAGACGGATCTCGGTCTTCGTACCCACTCCTTCACGGACGTACTCCCACGCCGTCTGCTTGGCCGGTTCGAGCAGGAGATCGCCGGCCGCCGACACGCCGCCCCCGATCGCGACCACGTCGGGATCGAACGTGTTGATCACGTTGGCGACACCGATTCCGACACGCCGCCCGAGCAGCCGGAGGAGTCCGATCGCGACGTCGTCGCCGGCGCGCGCCGCGGCGACGGTCTCCGGCCCCGCGATCTTGCCGGACTCCAACAGCGCCACGCCGATCGTCGAGCGCGGGTTTGCGGCTGCGGCCTCGCGCGTCAGGCGGTCGAGCTCGTGCCCCGCCGCGAGCGCCTCGAGCGAACCGGGCTGGGGGAAGTGCCCGGTTGCCGCTGGGATGTCGTGTTCGATGCCGATCAGTGTGTGGCCAATCTCCCCCGCGCCGCCGGTTGCGCCGCGGTAGGGACGCCCACCGATCACGATACCGCCGCCGACGCCGGTGCCGATCGTGAGCATCACGAGGTGGCGGACGTCGAGTCGTCCCTGTTCATCGTGGGCCTCGGCCAGCGCGGCCACGGTTGCGTCGTTGTCGACGAAGACCGGGACGCCGAGGGCCTTCTCGAGGACGCGCCGCAGCGGCACGTCCTGGAGCGGGATGTTCACTGAAGAGCGAACCAGGCCGGTCGCGAACTCGACGACCGACGGAATACCGACGCCGACGGCCGCCAGGGTCTCACCGCGCGTAGCGTTGAGCACCCCATCGACGATCTGTGCGATCACCTGGTCGGCGCCGCGCAGGTCGGTCGGGCTGAGCTTGGGATCGCCGAGGCGACCGTCGCGGAGCGTCGCGATCGACACCTTCGTTCCGCCGACGTCGACACCGACGATCAGTTCGCCCGCCGGCCCCAGCCCCCCGGCGGTTACCCCGTGTGGGTGACGATCGCGCGGCTGCGCACTCCGAGCCTGGCTCATCAGCGGGTGCTCGCGAAATCTCGCACCCGCCCCAAGCTATCAGCAGGCCGTTGCGACGCGGTAAAACGGTTGTTGTCGCTGTAGGCTGCGGCAAAACGCGCCGTCGGCGCGCGAGCGGGAGGCCCGATGAGCGTTCACAGGACACAAGGCAACCCCGATCGGAACCTCGCATTGGAGCTGGTCCGGGTCACGGAGGCGGCGGCGCTCGGCGCCGCTCGTCAGATCGGGCGCGGCGACAAGGAGGCCGCCGACCAGGCGGCTGTCGACGCGATGCGCCACATGCTCGACAGCGTGCGCTTCGACGGCCTGGTCGTGATCGGCGAGGGCGAAAAGGACAGGGCGCCGATGCTCTTCAACGGCGAGCACATCGGTGACGGCTCACCGCCGGCGGTCGACATTGCGGTCGACCCGCTCGAGGGCACCACGCCGACCGCACGCGGCATGCCCAGCGCGCTTTCGGTGATCGCTCTGTCGCCTCGCGGGACGATGTTCGATCCCGGCCCCTGCTTCTACATGGAGAAGATGGCTGGCTCGGCGCAGATCGCCGACCTGCTCGACCTCGACCGCCCGCTGGAGCAGACGGTCGAGCTCGTGGCCAAGCGCAAGGGAACAGACGTCGGCGACGTGATGGTCGTGATGCTCGACCGGCCCCGCAACGAGGACGGGCTGCGCCGCATTCGCGAAGCGGGGGCTCGCGCGCGTCTGATCACCGACGGCGACGTCTCAGCCGTCCTGCTCGCCTGCGACGAGCGCTCCTCGGTCGACCTGCTCTGGGGTATCGGCGGCACACCGGAGGGCGTGCTGTCGGCGGCAGCGGTCAAATGCCTTGGTGGCGGACTCGTCGGGCGCCTGTGGCCGCGCGACGACGCCGAGCGCGACGCCGCGCTCGCGGCCGGCTACGACCTCGAGCGGGTGCTGGACTGCGACGCGCTGATCCGGAGCGACGATTGCCTGTTCTCGGCGACCGGCGTGACCGACGGCGATGTGCTGGCCGGCGTTCGCTACGAGGGCGCGAGCGGTGCGACAACCGAGTCGCTTGTGATGCGCTCGCGCTCGGGCACGGTCAGACGCATCTCTGCGCGCCACGACCGCGCGAAGCTCGCGGCGCTCTAGACCCTCAGCTTGGTGCGGTCGCGCCGCCGGCGAGCGTGCCGCCGCCCGTCGAGCCGCTGGTTCCGGTGTCGCCACTCGGGCCGCTCGCGCCGCTGACGCCGGTCGGACCGGTGCTGCCGGCCGGGTACCAGTTGGTTGGAGCGATCTTGAGAC